>Ga0233424_10000225_pt1 | contig 77916 bp, 76 predicted proteins | sample Watercolumn_Towu_FD_181011 | JGI IMG/M metagenome (GOLD analysis project Ga0233424, IMG submission 181011) | Freshwater microbial communities from Lake Towuti, South Sulawesi, Indonesia - Watercolumn_Towuti2014_125_MG | ecosystem: Environmental > Aquatic > Freshwater > Lake | place: Indonesia... | reverse complement strand
GGACCTGGGGCTTGTAGCGCGGCATCAAGGGCCTCCTCTGACCTGGCCTCGATTGCAGCGCCCGGCGCCTGCTCGCGCTATTCGGAGACTCCCGCAGCAGGGGAGGTTTTTTTACAGCCTCAACGTTTGAATTCAGCGGACCAGCCAGCGTAGCTGGCGCAGGTCCGCTGCAATGAAGAGTTGGGCGTCACCGCGCTTGCCACGTAACAAATGAAGCGCTCGACATTTCATGTGCACCACTCACCGAGCGCGTCGTTTGAAGAGAAACCATGCATCATTATGTCCATGGGATTATCCCCAAATCCGAGGGCAAAGTCATCTGCATTCTCAAGCGCTAGCAACCAACTGCCACCATCGCGGGCTATTGCCCAGACCTTCTCGTTCCGGTAACGCTCGAAATCGCCCTCTAACGCGCAAGCCGATGTGACCCTGACCTTGACAGGCTCAATTACACAGGCCAAAAGGTTTCCATACAGCTCCCGCACATATTCGGCATAGGAGCGACCAGGCGGTGTAATTACTTGCGCCTCCACGGTGACCTGGGAGTGCCTTATTTTGGCAATCGCTTCATCCTTGTTCATGACGCCCAACGTTGAAGCTGAGCCGCGAGCGGCGGCTTGCCGACGCGAGTCGGCTCGAGCGACTGGTTAGCCGTCATTTCAGAGCGGGGATTTGAGGCGACCAGCATCGTATTCCTGCAGGGCAATTGATACGCTGAAAGCTAGCATGTTCGGTTGAGAGGCCAGCTCCTCAAGTACTGGCCGTACTGAGCTATGCCCAAGGAAGAGAAGCTGCGTTGCCACCCAAGACCGGACATGAGGCGATGGGTCCGCAACAAGCGCTTCAAACGCCAAGTTCCCACGATCGCCGCGACGAACCAGTTCTCCGTAGGCCGAGCGCATGCGGGAATAGAGCTCGGCATCGCTGTTCCCAGCCGTCCCGTCGCCCTTTGCAATTGCGGCTGTTCTAAATCTCTCGATGAGTTCGGATACGTCCATGACGGCTAACGTGATATAGGGCGACAGACACTGCGCCCTAACTTCGGCGCGTGCCGTATAACCAAGCCCAGCTTGGTCGATGCAAGCCCTTGAATCGTCATTGTTTTCTCCCTCCGAGGCCGTGTCGCAAGGGTACTAAAAATCCCGGCAAAAGCGGCATCGGCTTACACATGGCCAGGCCGCTCGATACCGGCGCCCAGTAGCGCTGGTGCTGGGTTGGGCCCGACCGCTACGGGCCACCGCCCCTCAGCCCCGCCGCCCGCCAAAGCTGCGCAGCGCCTCGCCGGTGACGCGGCAGATGCGCCATTCGGGCAGCAGGGTGGCGCCCATGGTCTCGTAGAAGCGGATGGCGTCTTCGTTCCAGTCCAGCACGGTCCATTCGAAGCGGCCGTAGTCGCGCTCCACGGCGATCTGGGCCAGGCGGCTCAGCAGGGCGCGACCCAGGCCGCTGCGGCGGTGCGCGGGTCGCACATAGAGGTCTTCCAGATAAAGGCCGGGCTTGGCCAGGAAGGTGCTGAAGTTGGTGAAGAAAAGCGCAAAGCCCACGGCCTCGCCCTCGATCTCGCCCACCAGGGCCTCCACCACCGGACGCGGCCCGAAGAGGTGGGGGTGCAGCTTCTCGGGCGTGATCTCCAGCAGATGGCTGAGGTTCTCGAACTCGGCCAGTTCCCGGACCAGGCCAACGATGGCGCCCACATCGCCGGGCACGGCGGGACGCAGGGTGTAGGACGGTGCGATGGTGCTCATGCCCGCCATCATGCCGCCTTTGCGTATACCCGCATCCCCGCACACACCCGGGGGCTGTCGCCGCATGGACAGCAGGCGCCGCACCCCTGGTCTAGAGTCGGCGCCATGAACATCAGCATCAGCAGCCAGCCCCCGGCCTACCAGCCCCGCCGCGCACATCGCAGCGAGTTCCGCAGCCTGCGTGGGCTGCGCCACCACCTGCTGCACTGGGGCGAGTCCTGCCCGGCCACGCCCGAGCGCCCGCTGCTGCTGATGCTGCATGGCTGGATGGACGTGGGGGCCTCCTTCCAGTTCGTGGTGGATGCGCTGGCGCAGGATCGCGCCGTGGTGGCCATGGACTGGCGCGGCTTCGGCCTGAGCGAGGGCAGCGGCGCCGACAGCTACTGGTTCCCCGACTATCTGGGCGATCTGGACGCCCTGCTGGACCAGATCGCGCCGGACGGCGCCCGCGTGGACCTGCTGGGCCATAGCATGGGTGGCAATGTGGTGATGAGCTATGCCGGGGTGCGCCCGCAGCGCATCCGCCGCCTGATCAATCTGGAGGGTTTCGGCCTGCCCGATGCCAGCCCCGAGCTGGCGCCCAGCCGCCTGGCCGAGTGGCTGGATGATCTGAAAACGCCGCAGTCGCTCAAGCCCTACGACAGCCTGTCCGGCGTGGCCCAGCGCCTGATGAAGACCAACCCGCGCCTGGCCGCCGACAAGGCCGCCTGGCTGGCCGGCCACTGGGCGCGCGAGCAGGACGGGCCGGACGGCCGCAAGACCTGGCACATCCTGGGCGACCCGGCCCACAAGCGCGCGAACCCCGTGCTCTACCGCCGCGCCGAGGCCCTGGCCTGCTGGCGCCGCATCGAGGCGCCCACGCTCTGGGTGGAGGGCGCGCTCACGGAGATGAGCCAGTGGTGGGGCAAGCGCTACCCACGGGAGGACTTCGAGGCCCGCCTGGCCGAGGTGCCGCAGCTGCAGCGGGCGCGCTTGGAGGGTGCCGCCCATATGCTGCACCACGACCAGCCCGAGGCCCTGGCCCGGGTGCTGGAGGACTTTCTGGACCAGGCTCTGGCAGGGTAGTCCCGCAGACTGGGGCCATGTTCTGGTCCCTATCATCCTTTCCACAAAATAGGCGTCGCCCGTTGCGGGCCGTCAGGGAGGATGGTTTGAACAACAGGACAGGAACCGGCTGGAAGGCCGGCGTGCGCGTGTGCGCGGGGACACTGTTGGCCGCTGCGCTGTTGACCGGCGCTGGCACCCAACTGGCCGAAGCCGCCGAGGCCGCCGGGGTGGCTGAGGCCGCGCAAGGCAAAGCGCTCCCCATACCGGCCGCCACCTTCTTTCAGTATCCCTCGGTGCTCAAGGCTCAACTCTCGCCCTCGGGCAAGCGCGTGGCCATCAGCACCTCACGCGGCGGCACACGGGTAGGCCTGGCGGTGGTGGAACTGGAGCCCCAGCCCAAGGCACACCGGATTGCCCTGTTCGCCGACGCCGACATCACCAGATTCCAGTGGGTGGGCGAAGGCTGGCTGGTCTTCCAGGTGCGCGATCTACAGGAGGGCAGCGGCGAGGACTACCAGCTCGGCCCCGGCCTCTACGCCGCCAAGGCCGATGGCAGCCTGCTGCACCAGCTTGCCCAGCGCCATGGCCAGTCATGGCTGCGCGAGGGGGGCGGCCCGACACGGCGCGAGCCCCTAGCGTGGAACCACGTGCTGCTGAGCGTGCCGGAGAGCGGCGAGCAGGCCGGCACGCCGGAGATCGTGATCGGCGAGATGGTGTTCGGGAATGGGCAGCAGATGGAGCACCTCCGGCCGCTGTGGATGAACATTGACACCGGCCGCACCAGGCATATGGATCTGGGCGAGGACCCGCCCCACGGGGTGCAGGAGTGGCTGTTCGACAGCCGAGCCCGTCCCCGCTTTGCCAAGGTGCGGAGCCAGGGGCAGTACCACTACCACTGGCGGGAGGACTCGGGTCGCTGGCGCAAGCTGGCCCACGGCGCAATATTGGATCTGCCATTTGATGCCAACGCTATTGATGACGCGGGAAACCTCTTCGTCACCCAGCGTGTCGGACCTCTCGGCGAGAACGCCCTGTTCCGCTATGACTTCGCTGCGGGCCGCCCTCACACTGAGGCCATGGTCAGCACGCCCGGCTTCGACTTCAGTGGCAACTTGATTACCGAGCCCAGTCGCAGCGGCCAGGCCCTGGGCGTGAGGGTGGAGACCGATGCCGAAACCACGGTCTGGTTCCATCCGGCCCTCAAGGCCCTGCAGGCCGAGGCGGATGCGCGCATGCCGGGTCGCGTGAACACCCTGAGCTGCCGGCGCTGCGGCGAGGCGGACATGGTGGTCCTGGTTCACAGCCACTCCGACCGCGACCCCGGCCAGTACTGGCTCTACCAGGCCGAGTCCAAGCGCTGGCAGCTGGTGAGCCGGGTGATGGAGGGCATAGACCCGCGCCGCAGCGCCGCCGTGGACTTCCAGCGCATCAAGGCCCGCGATGGCCGCGACCTGCCGGTCTGGCTCACCCTGCCCCAGGGCGTGGCGCCCGGGCGCCCGGCCCCGGCCGTGGTGATGGTGCACGGCGGCCCCTGGCTGCGCGGCGGCTACTGGCACTGGCAAGCCGAGACGCAGTTCCTGGCCTCGCGCGGTTATCTGGTCATCAGCCCGGAGTTCCGCGGCAGCACCGGCTACGGAACGGCGCATTTCCAGGCCGGCTGGAAGCAGTGGGGCCGCGCCATGCAGGACGATGTGGCCGACGCCCTGCTCTGGGCCCGCCAGCAGGGCCTGGCCGACCCTCAGCGGGCCTGCATTGCCGGTTCGGGCTATGGCGGCTACGCCACGCTGATGGGCCTGATCCGCCACCCGGAGCTCTATCGCTGCGGCGTCGCATTGTCGGCCGTGACCGACCCCTTCCTGTATCTGGAAGGCAGCTGGCGAGCGCGTGATCAGGTCAGCGACACGGGCCGGCGCTACCTGCTGCCCGAAATGGTGGGCGATGCGCAGCAGGACGCGGCCCAGCTGCGCGAGGTTTCGCCGGTGCTGCAGGCCGGCAAGATCCGGGCACCGCTGATGCTGGCCTACGGCCGCGAGGATCTGCGCGTGCCCCTGGCCCATGGCGAGCGCCTGCGCGAGGCGCTGCAGGCCGCGGGCCGCGAGCCGGAGTGGGTGGTCTATGCCGGCGAGGGCCATGGCTGGCGCAAGCCCGAGAACCGGGTGGACTTTGCCCAGCGCCTGGAACGCTTCCTGGCCCGGCATCTGGGCACACCCTGACAAGGTGGGGGCCGGGGATGTGCGGCGCAATTGCCTACAATCCGCCCCCCCATGAACATCACCGTACTTGACGAGCTGCGGGTCTATATCGACCCGCTGACCCCCGATGAATACGCCGCGCTGGAGCGCAGCATCCTGGCTGAAGGCTGCCGGGATGCGCTCGTGCTCTGGGGCGAGATTCTGGTGGACGGTCACAACCGCTACAGCATCTGCAGCAAGCACGGCCTGCCCTTCCAGACCGTGCAGAACACGCGCTTCCAGAGCATGGAAGACGTGCATCTGTGGATGATCGACCAGCATCTTGGCCGCCGCAGCGTCTCGGACTTCCAGCGCGGCGTGCTCGCCCTGCGCAAGAAGGAGATCCTGGAGAAGCGCCCCAAGCCCCTGCCCAGCCCCCAGGGGCCGGCCGAGGCCCCCGAGGGCGGCGGCGAGGCGGCACCGGGTGCTCCCGAGCCCGAGGTGCGACTGGCCAGCCGCGAGTCCATCGCCAAGGTGGCCCGCATCAGCAGCGCCACCGTGGCCCAGATCGAGAAGATCCAGAAGGCCGCGGCCCCCGAGCTGGTGGAGGCGGTGAAGACCGGCACGGTCTCGATCAGCGCGGCCGCCACCATCGCCGCCCTGCCCCAGGAAGAGCAGCAGGCGGCGGTGGCCGGCGGCAAGAAGGAGCTGCGCGAAGCCGCCAAGCGGGTGCGTGAATCCAAGAGTGGCTCGCGCAAGAAGGCCGAAGGGGAAGGCAGCGAGCTGGCCGAAGCCCCCAGCACCGGCCCCGGCGCTGCGGTGGACGTGTCCGACCCGACCGTGCTGCTGCAGCGCCAGGTGGAAGTGCTGCAGGACGAGAACGCCCGGCTCAAGGCCCGGGTGGCCGAGCTCGAGAGCCAGCTGCTGGCCGCCACACGCGCAGGCTGAAGCCGGGCCTCAGTCCTGGGCCGCGGCCTGCGGGTCTTCGCCGTAGCGCCGGTCCAGCCGCGCCATGGCCCAGGCGTAGTACCAGACGATCAGGCAGTAGACCAGCAGGGCGCCCTGGGAAGCCACCCAGAAGCTGAAGGGCCAGCCGAAGAAGCTGAAGCTCAGCTCGCGGGCGAAATAGCTCACGCCGAAGGTGATGGCGGTCCACAGGGCCAGCAGCAGCAGGGTGAGGCGGCGCTTGCGCCGCCAGTACTGCTGATAAGCCTGCCGGCGAGCGCCGCCCGGTCCGGGATCGCCGCGGTCCTCGCCACTCAGCGGCATGCCAGGCTCCCCAGGGGCAGGCACAGGCTGAGCTTGGCCGCCGTGGCCAGCAGCCACAGCGCGCACAGCAGGGCCAGGGTGGCCAGGGGAATGTGGCGGTCCAGCACCAGGCGCGGGCTGCAGCGCCGGGTCAGGCGCTCGAAGGGTGTGCTCAGCACCGACAGCAGGCGGTAGGCCGGATTGTCGGCGCGCCGCGCCGGTCCGATCAGCAGGCCCAGCAGCCAGCGCCCCAGCAGGGACGCCAGCGCGATCTCGGCCACCAGCTTCAGGGACAGAACCAGCCACAGCATGCCCGCAGTGTGCCCGGGGGGCTCATGTCAAAATAGCGGGCTTGCACGCATTGCGGCGGCCGCCCCGGCCGCCCCACAGACCAAGACATCATGGACATCGAACGCATCAACGCGATCGGTACGACCCTCGCCGATCTGACAGCGCGTACCGACGCGCTAAGGGGGTATCTTTGACTACGACCGCAAAGCACTGCGCCTGAACGAGGTCAACGCCGCGCTGGAGAACCCCAACGTCTGGAACGAGCCCAAGCGGGCCCAGGAGTTGGGCAAGGAAAAGCGCTCGCTGGAGACCGTGGTCCAGACCATCGACCACCTGACCAGCAATCTGGCCGACAACACCGAGCTCTACGAGATGAGCAAGGCCGACGGCGACTTCGACGGCCTGGAAGCCATCGAGGCCGACGCCGCCAAGCTGCAGGAGACCGTGGAGCAGCTGGAATTCCGCCGCATGTTCAACAACCCGGCGGACCCCAGCAACTGCTTCATCGACATCCAGGCGGGTGCCGGCGGCACCGAGGCCAATGACTGGGCCGGCATGCTGCTGCGCCAGTACCTGAAGTACTGCGAGCGCAAGGGCTTCAAGGCCACGCTGGAAGACGAGACCCCGGGCGATGTGGCCGGCATCAAGAGCGCCACCATCAAGGTGGAGGGCGAGTACGCCTTCGGCCTGCTGCGCACCGAAACCGGCGTGCACCGCCTGGTGCGCAAGAGCCCCTTCGACAGCTCGGGCGGCCGCCACACCAGCTTTGCCTCGCTCTTCGTCTACCCCGAGGTGGATGACTCGATCGAGATCGAGATCAACCCGGCCGATGTGCGCACCGACACCTACCGCGCCAGCGGCGCCGGCGGTCAGCACATCAACAAGACCGACTCGGCGGTGCGCCTGACCCACATCCCGACCGGCATCGTGGTGCAGTGCCAGGACGGACGCAGCCAGCACAGCAACCGCGACGTGGCCTGGAAGCGCCTGCGCTCGCGCCTGTACGACCATGAGATGCGCAAACGCATGGAAGAGCAGCAGAAGCTGGAGGACACCAAGACCGATGTGGGCTGGGGCCACCAGATCCGCAGCTATGTGCTGGACCAGAGCCGCATCAAGGATCTGCGCACCAACTACGAGACCTCGGCCACCCAGAAGGTGCTGGACGGCGATCTCGACCAGTTCATCACCGCCAGCCTGAAACAAGGCGTCTAAGGATGCCCCCCTACCGGCTTCGCCGGCCCCCTCAAGGGGGCGGCGCCGTCCGCCCGGCAGAGCCGGATCGGCGGCGCCCGCTGGAGAATACCGATACGAGACACCTCGGGGTCACGAGCCCCGAGCGACCAACACAACCAAGGATGCCCGCCATGATGCGTGAAGGCACTGCCCCCCTGATCCGCCGCGAAGACTATGCGGCGCCCGCGTTCTGGATCCGCACGGTCGACCTGAGCTTCGACCTGGACCCCGCCAAGACCCTGGTCACCAGCAAGATGCAGGTGGAGCGCAACACGGCCGTGGCCCATGGTCCGCTGGTGCTGCACGGCGAGGAGCTGAACCTGCTGCGCGTGCTGATCAATGGCGAGAGCGTGTCCTTCCGCCAGGACGGCCATCTGCTGATCATCGAGGGCGCACCGGACGCCGACTTCGCGCTCGAGATCCGCAACACCTGCGCGCCCGAGAAGAACACTGCCCTGTCGGGCCTCTACACCTCGGGCGGCGGCTTCTTCACGCAGTGCGAGGCCGAGGGCTTCCGCCGCATCACCTATTTCCTGGACCGCCCGGACGTGATGGCGGTCTACACCGTCACCCTGCGCGCCGACAAGAAGAAGTACCCAGTGCTGCTGTCCAACGGCAATCTGCTGGAGACGGGCGAGCTGGATGAACCTGGGAACAAGGGCCGCCACTTCGCCAAGTGGCACGACCCCTTCCCCAAGCCCAGCTATCTCTTCGCCCTGGTGGCGGCCGATCTGGTGGCGCGCGAGCAGCGCGTGCGTAGCCGCTCGGGCAAGGACCATCTGCTGCAGGTCTATGTGCGCCGCGGCGACCTGGAGAAGACCGAGCACGCGATGAACTCCCTGATCGCCTCCCTGGTCTGGGACGAGGCCCGCTTCGGCCTGCCCCTGGACCTGGAGCGCTTCATGGTGGTCGGCGTGTCCGACTTCAATATGGGCGCGATGGAGAACAAGGGCCTGAACATCTTCAACACCAGCGCCCTGCTCGCCTCGCCCGCCACCGCCACCGATGCCGACTTCTCGCGCATCGAGTCCATCGTGGCCCACGAGTACTTCCACAACTGGACCGGCAACCGCGTCACCTGCCGCGACTGGTTCCAGCTCTCGCTGAAAGAGGGTCTGACCGTCTTCCGCGACCAGGAGTTCTCCATGGACATGGCCGGCACGCCCAGCGCCCGCGCCGTGTGCCGCATCCAGGACGTGCGCTCCCTGCGCGCCATGCAGTTCCCCGAGGACGGCGGTGCCATGGCCCACCCGGTGCGTCCGGACCAGTACGTCGAAATCAACAATTTCTACACCGCCACGGTCTACGAGAAGGGCTCGGAAGTCGTGCGCATGTACCAGACCCTGGTCGGCCGCGCGGGCTTCGAGGCCGGCATGAAGCTCTACTTCGAGCGCCATGACGGCCAGGCCGTGACCTGCGACGATTTCGCCCAGGCCATTGCCGATGCCAACCCCGGCTCGGCCCTCGCCACCCGTCTGGACGCCTTCAAGCGCTGGTACTCGCAGCCCGGCACGCCGCGCGTGCAGGCCCGTGGCCACTACGACGCCGCCGCACAGACCTACACCCTGACCCTGAGCCAGAGCAACAAGGGCCAGGCCCCGCAGGTGATCCCGGTGGTGACCGGCCTGATCGGCCACGACGGCACGGCCCTGGCCGAGCAGCTGCTGGTGCTGGATGCCGCCGAGCAGAGCTTCACGTTCGAGAACATCGCGGCCGAGCCCGTGCCCTCACTGCTGCGCGGCTTCTCGGCCCCGGTGCTGCTGGACGACGGCCTGAGCGATGCCCAGCTGCTGGTGCTGCTCAAGCACGACGCCGACGCCTTCAACCGCTGGGAAGCCAGCCAGCGCCTGGCGCTGAACCGCATCCTGGCCGCGGTGCGCGCGGACCAGCCCCTGGTGCTGGACGCCGCCTATGTGGAGGCCATGCGCAGCGTGTTGCGCCACCCCGAGCTGGACGCCGCCTTCAAGGAGCTGGCCCTGACCCTGCCGGGCGAGGCCTATATCGCCGAGCAGCTGGAGGTGGTGGACCCGCAGGCCATCCATGCCGCAGTGGAAGCCGCCCAGATCCAGCTGGCCCAGGCCCTGCGCGAGGACTGGGTCGCCGCCTTCGAGGCCAACCAGATCCAGGGCGGCTACACGCCGGACCCCGTGTCCGCTGGCCGCCGCGCCCTGGCCAATCTGGCCCTGTCCATGCTGGTGCTGGATGCCCAGCGCAGCGGCGACACCGTCTGGCCCGGCCGCGCCTACCAGCGCTTCAAGGACGCCACCAATATGACCGACCGCCTGGGCGCCCTGGCTGCCCTGGTGAATGCCCACGCCGAGCTGGCCGAGAGCGCGCTGAGCCGCTTCCATGCCCAATTCAAGGGTGAGCCCCTGGTCATCGACAAGTGGTTCGCGCTGCAGGCCCGCGCCCCCGAGCGCGAGGGCAAGAGCTTCGCCCGCGTCAAGCAGCTGGCCAAGCACGCGGACTTCAGCCTCAAGAACCCCAACCGCGCGCGCAGCCTGATCTTCTCGCTGGCCCTGTTCAACCCGGCCGCCTTCCACCGCGTCGATGCCGCAGGCTATGTGTTCTGGGCCGACCAGGTGCTGGCCCTGGACGGCATCAACCCGCAGGTGGCCGGCCGCCTGGCCCGCGCCATGGACCGCTGGACCACCCTGGCCGAGCCCTACCGCAGCGCCGCCCGCGAAGCCATCTCCCGCGTGGCCGCCAAGGCCGAGCTGAGCAACGACGTGCGCGAGATCATCGAACGCCAACTCGCTTCCGGAGCCTGATCCCATGAGCAGCAGCAGCAAACGCATCAGCCTGACCCAGTACCTCGTCGAGCAGCAGCGCGAACACGGCCACATCCCCGGCCAGCTGCGCCTCCTGATCGAGGTGGTGGCCCGCGCCTGCAAGCGCATCGCCATCCAGGTCAACAAGGGCGAGCTCGGCGACGTGCTGGGCACGGCCGGCTCGGAGAACGTGCAGGGCGAGGTCCAGAAGAAGCTGGACATCATCGCCAACGAGGTGCTGATCGAGGCCAATGAGTGGGGCGGCCATCTGGCCGCCATGGGCAGCGAGGAGATGGACAGCATCCATGTGGTGCCGAACCGCTATCCGCAGGGCGAGTACCTGCTGCTGTTCGACCCGCTCGACGGCTCCTCCAATATCGACGTCAACGTCTCCATCGGCACCATCTTCTCGGTGCTGCGCAAGGTCAACAACCAGCGCGGCATCAGCGAGGAGGACTTCCTGCAGCCCGGCAAGCAGCAGGCCGCGGCCGGCTACTGCATCTATGGCCCGCAGACCACCCTGGTGCTCACCGTGGGCGACGGCGTGGCCATGTTCACCCTGGACCGCGAGCAGGGCTCCTGGGTGCTGACGCAGGAGAACGTGCAGATCCCGGCCGACACCAAGGAGTTCGCCATCAATATGTCGAACATGCGCCACTGGGATGCCCCGGTGAAGCGCTATATCGACGAATGCCTGGCCGGCAAGGACGGCCCCCGCGGCAAGGATTTCAATATGCGCTGGATCGCCTCCATGGTGGCGGACGTGCATCGCATCCTGACCCGCGGCGGCATCTTCATGTACCCCTGGGACAAGCGCGAGCCCGAGAAGGCCGGCAAGCTGCGCCTGATGTACGAGGCCAACCCCATGGGCTTCATCGTCGAGCAGGCCGGCGGCATGGTGACCAATGGCCGCCAGCGCATCCTGGACCTGCAGCCCACCAAGCTGCACGAGCGCGTGGCCGTGGTGCTGGGCTCCAAGAACGAGGTGGAGCGCGTCACCACCTACCACCTGGAGCAGCAGGGCTGAAGCGCCTGCCCTGAGGCCCCTCGGGGCCGCGCCCACAACCCTCTGTGAGCGCCATGCGAAAAAGCCCGCCGGATGGCGGGCTTTTCTTTTGGGCGCCTGGCCGCAGCCAGACGCAGGAGGCGGGAGACCCCGGCACGCGGCCGGGATCGCCATCACGCCCGCAGCTTAGAAGCTGTGGCGGATGCCCACGTCCAGACCGCCGGAACGGCCACCCTTGGACGAGGCCACAGCCTTGTCGGCCACGCGGAAGGCGGCGCCATTGCCGTTGTCGATCAGCGAAGCGGTGGTGTACAGAGCGGTACGCTTGGACAGGTTGTGCACATAGCCCAGCGAGTACATCTTGGCGTCGCCGCCCAGGCTGTTGTCCAGGGCTGCGTTGCCGCTGGCCGTGCTGAACTGGGCCAGGACCTGACCTTGGGCGGTCACAGGAGCCACGACACCGGCGGTGAAGATGGTCTGCTTCAGGGCGCCGAACTTCAGCTGCGAGTACAGGGCGCTGGCCTTGACCACGCCGAAGTCGTAGGAGCCGCCGATGCTGCCCAGCTTGAACTTGCTGCCCTTGGCATCGGTGCTCTGATAGCCGCCGGCCACGTTCAGGGCGCCGGCCTTGTAGCCGATACGACCGCCGTAGGACTTGTTGCCGTCCACGCCTTCGCCGGCTGCGGCTTCCACCGAGCCGTACACGCCGTTCAGGTTACCCGGCAGGAAGTACTGCACTTGGTTGCTGGAACGGTTCAGGTTCTTGGCATCGCTGCCCAGCGCGGTGTCGCCGCCGTAGATGCGGGTGATGGCACCGATACCGGTGGTGCTGTGCACGTCGAAGTCGTCGATGACCAGACGGGTCGAGGTCTTGCCACGGCCCAGACGCACTTCACCGAAGGCGCCCATCAGGCTCACGGTGGCGCGACGATCCCAGAAACGGTCGCCCGAACCGGCGGAACCGGTGTCAACGCCGATGGGGCTCTCGAGCCAGAAACCGGCCTTCAGGCCAGCGCCCAGGTCTTCTTCACCACGGATGCCGAAACGGCTGGAGCTCAGGCCATCGCTGGCCAGTTGCTTGTTGTTCTGACCATTGCCCTTGGTGTAGCGAGCTGCCAGATCCACGGTGCCGAACAGGGTCACCGACGATTGGGCCAGAGCGGCGCCAGCGAAGGTGGACAGAGCGGCCAGGGCCACGAGAGTTTTCTTCATACAGGTACTCCAAAGTCTGCGAGCCGGCGCACGCAGCACCGGCCGATCAGCCCTCTTAACCGAGGGACCGCGCGTATTGCAGCAGAGCCGAAGCATCTGCCTTTGACGAAAACCCCATGCAAACACCAATTCCGTTGGACAAAGACAACGGCTAGCGGTTCGATATTCGAAGAAAACCCCCAAAACCCCGGTAGATACGGGCTTTCAGGCAGATCAACCAAGGGTAAACCCGTGTGCGCATGGCGCCCAACGCACTCGCCAAGGGATGGCGAACAGACCGCTGCCGAACCCTGAGCCAAGGATTTTCATCCCGATTTGGGCGGCTTCGTATGTTTTTCACATCACCCCAGAAGGTCCCAGAACTCGGGCCGCTGGTTCGCGCTGGCTCAAGCTGGCACAGCGCTGGGTGAGTCGGCCGTGCTGAAACTTGCGCCTCCCCTGCCAAGCATCTATACTCGCGGGCTCTGTTTGAAGCCCTGACACGGGCTGAGATCAGAAGGGCCGGCATAGCTCAGTTGGTAGAGCAGCGCATTCGTAATGCGAAGGTCGGGGGTTCGACTCCTCTTGCCGGCACCAAAGACAGCAAGGGCCTGACGCGAGTCAGGCCCTTTTTTTGCGCCCGGCCGCCGCGGGCTGCACGGGCAGCAGTCCGAATCAGCCCACCACCGGGGCCGGCCCCAGGGCCGCTTGCAGACCCGCACGCAGACGCCGGATCCAGGACGGCCTGGGCCCGGGCAAGACTGACGGACCGATGCGCAGCGCCGCCGGGCTTGCACCGGAAGCCGCCGGAGCGGCGTCCAGCAAAGGCGCGAGTCGCACCCGCGCAGGCCCCTGGGCCTCCAGCACGGCCTGACAGCCCGGCTCCAGGCGCAGGGCCGCCCCGCTGCCCAGGAAATGGTCCTGCGGATCTTCGGCGCGCGTGAGCCAGACCCGGCCTTCCAGCACGGTGAGCCACAGGCCATCCAGGGACTGCAGATCGCCGCTCTGGAGGTCCAGCACGGCGGAGTGGCTGAGGTTCAAGCTCATGGCGTACTCCCGTTGATGTCTGGACGCCAGTGTGGGCAAAGCCCGCGCAAGGCAACAGAGCCAGGCCGCGGCAATGCGCACCAGCACAGAAGCGCCTCGGCCCGCTCTGTGCTGCCATCTGTCCTGCACATCTGTGCTGGTACAGGCGCATGGGTGCTCGCCACAATGGGCGCCTTATGGAAGACGCCGCGCCGCCCCCGCCCCAGCCTCCCCTCTACCAGCGCCTGGCCGGCGAACTGGAGGCGGCCATCGCCAACGGCACCTTGCGCCCCGGCGACCGCCTGCCCTCGGTGCGCCAGCTCAGCCAGCAGCACGGCGTGAGCCTGAGCACCGCCTTGCAGACCTACCGCTGGCTGGAAAACCGCGGCCGGGTCCAGGCCCGCCCCAAATCGGGCTATTACGTGGCCGTGGACCGGGCCTCGCCGCGCTCGCCCCTGCCCGAACCCCAGCTGGACCTGCGCATAGACCGGGCCTCCTTCGTGAACATGGACCAGGTGCTGCAGGAGTTTCTCTACATCGTGGACGACCCGCTGGCCACGCCGCGCTTCCATGCCCTGCCCGCCCGCGATCTGCTGCCCGAGACCAAGCTGCAGCAACTCACGGCCAGCATCAACCGCCGCCACCCCGAGTACGCCTCGGGCTACCAGATGAGTGGCAGCGCCAGCCTGCGCCAGGAGATCGCGCGCCGCGCGCTGAGCTCGGGCGCCCAGCTGCGCGCCGAGGAGATCGTGGTCACCAATGGCGGCATGGAGGCCGTCTACCTGGCCCTGCGCTCGGTGGCCAGCTCGGGCGACACCATCGTGATGGAGTCGCCCACCTACTTCCATCTGCTGCAGGTGAACCAGAGCCTGGGGCTCAAGGTGCTGGAGATTCCCACCCACCCGCGCAACGGCCTCTCACTGGAGGCCCTGGACTTCGCCACGCAGCAGCCCGGCGCGGTCAAGGCCTGCATCCTGCTGCCCAACTTCCCCAATCCCACCGGCAGCCTGATGCCCGTGGAGCACAAGCGCCGCCTGGTGCAGATGATGGGCGAGCGGGGCATCACCATCATCGAGAGCGATATCTACGGCGAGATGCATTTCGGCGAGCAGCGCCCGCCCACGCTCAAGAGCTTCGACCGCGAGGGCGATGTGATTCTGTGCTCGGCCTTCACCAAGACCGTGGCCCCGGGCTACCGCATAGGCTGGGTGGCGCCGGGCCGGCATTTCATCAAGACCCAGGCCCTGAAGATGCGCACCTCGGTGGCCTGCCCCATGCTGCAGCAGGAGGTGCTGGCCGAATTCATGCGCGATGGAGGCTACGACCACCATCTGCGCCGCCTGCGGGCCGCGCTGCGCAGCCAGGCCGGCCAGATGGCCGAGGCCGTGGCCCGCTACTTCCCCATGGGCTGTCGGCTCTCTTCGCCCCAGGGCGGCCTGCTGCTATGGATCGAGCTGCCCCGCCATGTGGACTCGCGCGAGGTCTTCGCCCTGGCGCGGCTGGAACATATCGGCGTGGCCCCGGGCGCGGCCTTCAGCACCAGCCGCCGCTTCGACCACTTCATCCGCCTGCAGTACGGCGAGCCCTGGAGCCCGCGCATGGAAGCCGCCATACGCCGCCTGGGCCAGATCGTGGCCCGCCTGGCCGAGCAGACGCCCGCCAGCGCGGCCGACGCCGCCCGGCAGCCGGCGCACAGCAGCGGCTGAGCCGGCTGAACCGGAATATGGCGCTGACTATGATGCGCGCCGGAGTTGTGATGAAGAAGATGCTCAAAGACCTGCTGCTCGCGCGCCGCCTCTGGCACGCCCTGCTGATCCTGCTGCTGCTGGTGATCAGCTATCTGGCTCTGTCTCCGGCCCCGCCCAAGGCTCTGGACAGCGGCTGGGACAAGCTCAACCACCTGGCCGCCTTCGGCAGCCTGGCCTTCTGCGCCTTCTATGGCGCGGCACACGCGCGCGGGCGCTGGCTGCTGGCGCCCCTGGCCCTGCTGGGCTATGGCGTGCTGATCGAGCTGCTGCAGTCCCAGCTGCCGCCGCGCAGCGCCGAGGCCGCCGATGTGCTGGCCGATGCCCTGGGCATTGCCCTGGGCCTGGCGCTGGCCGCAGCCCTGGCGCGCCTGGGCCGCCTGCCCCTCACTCGATCCTGACCCCGCCGCGCGCCCGCGTCGCGAAGAAGCGCTCGAAGCGCGCGCGCTCGCGCGCCGCCTGCGCTGGCGTCAGCCAACGCTCATACAGGTGCGCCACCCCGGGCAGGGCCGCCACCTCACGCAAGGCCTTGTCCAGATCGGCGATCACCGCGCGGCCCCAGGCATTGCGGTTGCACGAGAAATAGCCCACTGGCGGTTCACCCGCCTCCTCGATGGGCAGGCTCTGCAGCGGTGCGGCGCGGCCGGGCCGCTGCATGGCCTGGTGATGCGCCACCACCATCGGGTACTCCAAGGTGAAGTCCATGCGCCCCACCTCCAGCATGGCCAGCAGATTGGCCGCCTTGGGGGCCACGATGGTGCGCACCTGGGGTGCATCCTTGAGCAGGGGCTCCAGCTCCGGACCGTAGTGCCGCTTGGCCAGCACCACCCCCTGCACATCGCCGCGGCCCAGCAGCTCGCGCAGCGAAACGCTACCGCGGCTGCCGCGGCTGCCGCTCAGCTCGGCGGCGCGCTTGCGCTGGGTCACCAGCTGCAGCTGCACGGTGGGCATGGCGGGCGTGAAGTAGCGCTCCTGCAGGCGCTCGGGCGTGCGCATGGAGCTGGCCGAGCACAGACCCAGGCCCGCCTTGCGCTCCACCTCGGCGCGCGGTCCGTTGAGCACCACGAAGCGGTGCTGGTACTGCGGCAGGCGCTGCAGCACGAGGCGCAGGAAACCATCGATGGCGCCGTCCCCCAGCTCCTCCACCGAGGCCGGCGCCTGGCCGTCCTTGAGCAGGTAGAAAGGCGGCCAGTCCACCAGATTCCAGGTGATGAGGCGCGCCGCCGCCGTTGCCCCCTCCCCGGCCTCGATGCTCTCCACCGTGGCACGCGCAGGTACAGCCGCCAGGACCAGGCCGGCCAGCAGCAAGGCCGCGGCGGCCGGACGGCGGGCGCGGGCCAGGCAGGTCAAGGCAGTTCGCAGCAGCGGGGCGGCGGCGATGGGCAGCAAGGGCGGGATCCCTCCGGGGTTGGCGGGCCCGACCTTCGATGGTGGTCAGCCCTTTGTCAGTCCCGGGAGTCTAAGCGCGGCCCTGTGTGTTCATCGCCACAAGCGCCCCCTCAAAAACCCTCTTCTGTGAGCTTGGGCAACAAACCCTGAGCCCGGGCCACGGCGTGGGCCCGGTTGCTGGCCCCCAGCTTGCGCAGGATGCGCTGCACATGGTTCTTCACCGTGAGCGCGCTGATGGCCAGCTCGCGCGCGATCTCCTGGTTGCTGCGCCCCTCGCGCAGGCCGTGCAAGACCTGGCGCTCGCGCTCGGTGAGCCCGCCACCGGCCTGGGGCAGCGGCGCCCGCTCGCTGGGCCGCGGCGGCTGCCCGGCCTGGGCGCGCAGCCAGCCGCTGTGCAGATGCGGGGTCAGCAGCTCCAGCAGCACGCCCTGGCGCGGGCCGTACAGCGGCTCGGCATGGGCCAGCAGGAAGAAGCTCTCGATCTCGCTGGGCCGCTGCGGGCGCGAGACGCCGTGCATCAGCAACTGGGCAAAACCGGGCAGGCCCAGCTCGGCCGCATCCAGCAGCAGGGGCCGTCCGCCGCCCAGGGCCAGCCAGTCGGACTGCAGGCGCCGCGTCAGGGCGGCGCCCGGCGCGCTCAAGGCCTCGGCCAGACCGGGCGACAAAGGGGCGTTGTTGAAGACCTCGAAACGCAGCTCGCGGCTGCTGCGCTGGTAGGCCCCGCACAGCAGCAGCTGATGCGGCAGCAGACGCTGCAGGCTGCCCTGGGTCCAGACAAAGAACTGCGCGGCATGGCGCAGCGCCAGCGCTCCCTCCACGGTACGCACCAGATCCCGCACCTGCTGCAGACTCAGCAGGGTGGAACCGTAGAGGTCTTCGTGGTCCGGGCTTCCGGACGGGACGCTGGGCGGGGGACTCGACTCGGAGTGCGCGACGCTCATGCCCACAGCCTAGGGCCGGGCGATGACAGGGCTATGTCAGATACCGAAGCAGACCCAGACTGAGCGCCGGCACGAAGAGCAGCAGCAGCATGCGCAGCAGATCCCAGGCCAGGAAGGGCAGCACGCCCCTGTAGGTCTCGGCCATGGGCACCTCGCGCGCCAGGCTGTTGACCACATAGACATTGAGCCCCACCGGCGGCGCCAGCAGGCCGATGCCCACCGTGGTCAGCACCAGGATGCCGAACCAGATGGCCTTGTGCTCGGGCGTGAGCCCCCACAGGTCCAGGCCCATGATGGTGGGAAAGATCACGGGAATGGTGAGCAGCAGCATGGACAGCTCGTCCATCACGCAGCCCAGCACGATGTAGAAGACCAGCACGGCCGCCACGATCAGCAGGGGCGCCACCTGCTGGTGGCCCACCCAGTCGGCCAGCTCGGCCGGCATGCGGGTCAGGGCCAGGGCCGCATTCATCATGTCGGCGCCCAGAAAGATCATGAAGACCATGGCCGAGGTCTCGGCCGTGCCCAGAAAGCTGCGCTTGATGCCGCTCCAGCCCAGCTCGCGCCGCACGAGGCCCAGGGCAAAGGTGCTGGCCGCGCCCACCGCCGCGCCCTCGGTGGGCGAGAACAGGCCGCCGTAGATGCCGCCGAAGACCAGCACGAAGATCAGCACGATGGGCCAGACCCCCAGCAGCGCGCGCCAGCGCTGCCCCCAGGGCAGGGCCGGCGCGGGGCGGGCCAGCTCGGGCCGCAGGCGGCAGTAGATCGCGATCACCACCAGATAGCCCAGGGCCGCCAGCAGGCCCGGCAGCATGGCCGCGGCAAAGAGCTTGGCGATGTTCTGCTCGGTCAGGATGGCATAGACCACCAGGGGCACCGAGGGCGGGATCAGGATGCCCAGGGTGCCGCCGGTGGCCAGGGTGGCGGTGGAGAGGCGTCCGGCATAGCCCAGGGCCTTCATCTCGCCGAAGGCCACCTGGGTGATGGTGGCCGAGGTGGCCACGCCCGAACCGCAGACCGCACCAAAGGCCGCCGAGGCCAGGATGGCCGCCATGGCCAGGCCGCCGCGCACATGGCCCACCCAGGCCGCCGCGACGCGGAAGAGCGCGCGCGAGAGCCCGCCCTGGGTGGCGAACTGCCCCATCAGCAGAAAGAGCGGAATCACCGAGAGGTCGTAGACCGAGAGCCGCGCCACCGCGCTGCCCTTGAGGCTGTTGAGCAGGGCCATCTCGCTGGTCATCAGCGCATAGCCCAGGGCCCCGGGGATGAACATGGCCGCCGCAATGGGCACGCGCAGCGCCATCATCAGCAGCATGGCCGCGAAGATGGCGGCGCCGATGCTGGCCCCGCCCGTCATGCGGGGTCTCCCTGATCCCGCCCGCGCAGATGCGCCAGCCCCTGGGTCAGGGCGATCAGGGCCGTCAGCGCCAGGCCCGGGGCGAGCACCGCGTAGCTGATCCACATGGGCAGGTCCAGGATCATGGTGGCCTCCCCCGCCTCGCGCACCGAGAGCGCGCCCACCAGGCTGCGCCAGGCCAGCAGGCCCACCATCAGGGCCAGCAGCAGGGCGCCCACGCCGTCCATCAGGCCGCGCGCGCGCTCACCGCTGCGCTGGGTGAAGAAGTCCACGATGATGTTGGCCCGCTGCAGCTGGCACCAGGGCAGGCACAGCGCGATGCACAGGGCGACGCCGAACTGGCTTAGCTCCACATCACCCGGGATGGGCCGGGACCACAGGGCGCGGCCCGCGATGCTGGCCACCGTCAGCAGGGCCACCGCACAGGCGCACAGGCAGCCCGCCAGCGCGCTCCACAGCGCCAGGCGGCGCAGCAAGACCATCATGGTTGCAATCTTCTTTCCCGGCGCCGCGGGGCGCGGCGCGCCCGGGACCGTCTCAAGCCCGCGCGGGCCTCACTTCTTGTACTTGACCAACAGGTCCTGCGCGTCCTTGAGCATCTGCTTGCCGGGCAGGCCACGCTTGTCCATATCGGCCACCCATTCGTCGTAGAGCGGATGGCTGGCCTTGATCCACAGGTCCACCTCGGCCGCCGGCAGGCGGTAGAAGGTGTTGCCGCGGTCCACCGCCGGCTTGCGGCCCACGGCCTGGCTCTCGTCCCAGATCCTGCCGGCCTGCTGCGAGAGGCCCGCGCCGCTGTTGCGGTCGATCACGGCTTTCAGGTCGACGGGCAGGCCCTCGTAGCGCGCCTGGTTCATGGCCAGGATGAAGACCGCGCTGTAGAGCGCCGGGCGCGAGGCATCGGTCTCGGTGTGGTACTTCACCATCTCATGCAGCTTGACCGAGGGGATCACCTCCCAGGGCAGGGCAAAGCCGTCGATGGTGCCCTTGCTCACCGCATCGGCCACGGCCGGCAGCGGCATGCCCACGGGCGTGGCGCCCAGGGAGGCCAGCAGCTTGTTGGTCTGGCGGGTGGGCGCGCGCAGCTTGAGCCCCTTGAGATCGGCCAGGGTCTTGATCTGCTTGTCGCGGGTGTGCAGATAGCCCTCGTCATGGATGCTGAACATGAGCGGCTTGATGCCGGGGTACTCCTTGGTCGCGTACTTGCCATAGAAGTCCCAGGCGGCGCGCGCGCCGGCCTCAGCCGAGTTGTTCATGAAGGGCAGCTCGAAGACCTCCATGATGGGGAAGCGCCCGGCCGTGTAGCCCGGCAGGGTGAAGACGATGTCCACCACCCCGTCCTTGGCCTGGTCGATCAGCTGGGCCGGCGTGCCGCCCAGCTGCATGGCCGGAAAGATCTGGCACTTGAGCTTGTTGGCCGAGTCGGCGGCGATCTTGTCGCACCAGGGCTGCAGGATCTTGGTGGGCGGCATGGCGCCGGGCGGCCAGAAGTGGTGCACCTTGAGGGTCACCTCCTGGGCCAGGCCCAGGGAGGCCGTCATCAGGCCGCCGGCCAGGACGGCCAGGGCGCGCCAGCTCTTGGTGCTGGCCTGCAGGCTGCTGCTCATGCGCTTGTCTCCGCTGATTGCTGATGAGCCGCAGCCGCAGTCCGCGGTCGGCCCGTGTTCGCCTATAGACCCTATCGTATGGATGGCGAACTTTCCGGCCATCAAGGTTTGCCCTGTAGGACGGGGCCGGGCCGCATCATGCCCGCAAAGCGCCGCCGCGGGGGCGAGACTGCGTGGGCTGCGGGGCTGCTGCCATTTCTGGTCATCTTGCTGCGCTAGGCTGGGCTGACTCGTGAGCACAGGGAGATGCCCATGGATGACTTGCCCGCCTCGGCCGCCCTCGGCAGCGCGGCCGCACGACAGCAGGCCGCGGCCCGCTACCGCGCCGTGCGCGCCCACACCTTGGCCCTGGCCGCGCCGCTCAGCGCCGAAGACCAGGCCCTGCAGTCCATGCCGGACGCCAGCCCCGCCAAATGGCATCAGGCGCACACCAGCTGGTTCTTCGAGGCCCTGCTGCTGCGCCCCCTGCTGCCGGGCTACGCGGCCTTTGACGAGCGCTTCTTCTACCTCTTCAACTCCTACTACGAGGCCCTGGGCCCGCGCCACCCGCGGCCCCAGCGCGGCCTGCTGAGCCGCCCTTCGCTGGACGAGGTGCGCGCCTACCGCGCCCATGTGGACGCGGCCATGCTGCGCCTGATCGAGCAGGCCGATGCCGACAGCTGGGCCCGCGCCGCGCCCCTGCTGGAGCTGGGCCTGCAGCACGAGCAGCAGCACCAGGAGCTGCTGCTCACCGACATCCTGCACGCCTTCTCCTGCAACCCGCTGCTGCCCAGCTATGCCGACACCGCGCCCGAAGCGCCCGACGGCGGCACGCTGCGCTGGCTGGCACATGCCGGCGGTGCCGCGCAGATCGGCCATGAGGGGCCAGGTTTTGCCTTTGACAACGAGGGCCCGTGCCACACGGTGCTGCTGGCGCCCTTCGAGATGGCCAGCCGCCTGGTGAACCAGGGCGAGTACCTGGACTTCATCCAGGACGGCGGTTATCGCCGGCCCGAGCTCTGGCTCTCGGACGGCTGGGCCCGGGTGCAAGCCGAGGGCTGGCAGGCCCCGGCCTACTGGCTGGCACCCGATGACCCGCGCCGCCCGGCCGGCCATTGGCAGCGCCTGGGCCTGCGCGGCGTGCAGCCCCTGCGACGCGAGGCCCCGGTGCTGGGCCTGAGCTTCTACGAGGCCGCGGCCTATGCCGAATGGGCCGGCGCCCGCCTGCCCAGCGAGTTCGAGTGGGAGCTCGCCGCCCGCGAGCTGATCGGTCTGGAGCAGCTTTACGACGCGGCCTGGCAATGGACGCGCTCGGCCTACCACCCCTACCCCGGCTTCAAGCCCCTGGCCGGCGCCGCGGCCGAATACAACGGCAAGTTCATGGTGGGCCAGCTGGTGCTGCGCGGCGCCAGCCTGGCCACGCCACGGGGCCACGCGCGCCCGAGCTACCGCAACTTCTTCCCGCCGGCCGCGCGCTGGCAGTTCTCGGGCCTGCGCCTGGCCCGCGATCCCCTCGTCTGAGCCTCAGGAGAACGACCATGCCCCTGCCTCATGCCGCGCCCTGGCTGCACGCCGTACCGCTGGAAGGTTTCGCCCATGATCTGCATGCCGCGCTGCGCCAGCGCCCGCGCAGCATCTCGCCCAAGTACTTCTATGACGAGGCCGGCTCGGCCCTGTTCGAGCGCATCTGCGAGCAGCCCGAGTACTACCCCACCCGCACCGAGCTTGCCCTGCTGCGCAGCCACGCGGCCGAGATGGCAGCCCTGATGGGCGAGGCCGTGCAGCTGATCGAGTACGGCGCCGGCGCCCTGCGCAAGGTGCGCCTGCTGCTGGACGCCCTACCCGCCCCGCACAGCTTTGTGCCGGTGGACATCTCGGGCCCGCATCTGCTGGCGGCCTGCCGCGCGCTCCAGGCCGAGCATCCAGCGCTGGCCATCCAGCCCGTGGTGGCGGACTTCACCCGGCCCCACGATCTGCCCGCCCGGCCACTGCGCGGCCAGCGCGTGGGCTTCTTCCCCGGCTCCAGCATCGGCAATTTCGCGCCGGACCAGGCCCTGGACTTTCTGCGCATGGCGGCCCAGGAGCTGCGCGGCGGCGCCCTGCTGATCGGCGTGGACCTGGTCAAGGACCCGGCCGTGCTGCACGCAGCCTACAACGACGCCCAGGGCGTGACTGCGGCCTTCAACCTCAATGTGCTGGCGCGGGCCCGGCGCGAGCTGGGCGCCGAGCTGGACCCGGCCGGCTTTGCCCACAGCGCCTTCTACAACGCGCCGCTGCAGCGCATTGAAATGCATCTGCAGAGCCGCGGCCGCCAGCAGATCCGGCTGGACCAGCGCGTCTACGAGTTCGAGGATGGCGAAACCCTGCACACCGAGCACTCCCACAAGTTCAGCGTGGCCGGCTTCCAGGCCCTGGCGGCCCGGGCGGGCTTTCGCGCCGGACCGGTGTGGCAGGACGCGCGCGAGTGGTTCGCCCTGCTCTGGCTGCAGGCCCCCGCCGCATAATCGCCGCCATCATTCACCGAGGAAGCACCCCCATGAAAGCCGTCTGGAACCACACCGTGATCGCCCAGAGCGATGACACCGTCCTGGTCGAGGGCAACCACTACTTCCCCGCCAGCGCACTCAAGCGCGAGTACACCAGCTTCAGCAATCACAAGACCATGTGCCCCTGGAAGGGCGAGGCGCACTACCTCTCCCTGCTGGTCAATGGCGAGATGAACCCGGATGCGGTCTGGTACTACCCCGATCCCAAGTCGGGCGCCGAGGCCGTGAAGGACCGCGTGGCCTTCTGGAAGGGCGTGCAGATCCTGGAGTGAGCGCCGGGCTCAGACGCGCTCGGCCAGGCGCACCACGGTCACGCCCGCGCGCGCCTGGCGCGTGGAGGGCATGACCAGCACGCAGTCGTCAAAGGGCGTCACCACCGGCTCGCCCTCGTTGTCGCCGATCACCGTGCCGGCCTGGGGAATGCACTCCAAGCCGCTGAAGGCCGTGGTGAAGCGAAAGCGCTCGCTGCGCGCCACCACGGCCGCGCGCACGCGCAGGGCCGGCGCGGGTCGGGCGGCATCGGGGCGCCGCCAGCCGGGCAGCAGTCGCGCGAGTTCCGTGGCGTCCAGCAGCTCGGCCGCCTCCAGCAGGCGCACGCAGTAGTCCTGCGCCACCAGGCGGGCCTGGGGCTCCAGGTGGTAGCCGCATTCCAGCAGCAGGGAGCGGCTCTCGGGTGACTGCGCATCGTCCAGGCCGAAGCGACCGAAGTCGCGCATGCGCACGCCATCGGCATGGCCGGCATCGATCACGATGGCGGCCTCGCCGTGCAGGCTGCGCGCCAGGGCCAGATGGCGTGGCTGCAGGCCCGTGAGCAGCAGGGGTGCCGAGCGCTCGTGCATGGAATGCAGGTCCAGCAGCCAGTCGGCCGCCTCCACAAAGGGCCGCAGGGCCGCGGCGCGGCGGCGCTCGCGGCTGGAGGGCTGGCTCAGGCGCTCGGCCGACCATTGCCGGTTCAGGTCCTCGTCCACGAAGCGGGCCGCGTCGTGGTGAGCCGGGTCGAAGCGGTCGAAAGCCTCCAGATTGCAGAAGGCCAGGGTCAGGCTGCCGCGCGCCGGGCGCAGGCCGCGCTCCAGCAGGCCCAGCAGCGCCCAGGCGCCGCAGAGCTCATTGCCGTGCACCAGGGCCGAGATCATCAAATGCCGGCCCGGCCGGCCGCTGTCGAAGCGCCACACGCCCTCGGTGCCGGTGTTGCCGGCACGCCAGGCGCCCAGCTCGGGTTTGGCCAGCAGCTTGGGCGTGCTCATCGCTGTGATCTCGTCCCCGTGCTGGCTCAGACCCGGGCCGGCAGCACCGTGGCCGCGCAGTCGCCGAAGCCGATGCGGCGTGCGCCCTCCTTGGCCGCAAAGCCACGCAGGATCACGGTGTCGCCATCCTGCAAGAAGGTGCGCGTCTCGCCATTGGGCAGGCTCAGGGCCTGCTTGCCGCCCAGGGACAGCTCCAGCAGCGAACCGCCCTCCTCCGGCTTGGCGCCGCTCTGGGTGCCGGTGCCCAGCAGATCGCCGGGCTGCAGATTGCAGCCATTGCTGGCGTGGTGCACCAGCATCTGGGCCAGGGTCCAGTAGGCGGACTCGCCGAAGTTGCTGCGCATCAGGCGGGTCGGGACCTCGCCGGCCGCGCGCATCTTCTCGGTCTGCAGCCAGACCTCCAGCTCGATGGCATAACCGCCCGCAGCGCGGTTCTTCTCGGAGTCCAGATAGGGCAGCGGCTGGGGATCCTGCTCGGGGTGCGCGAAGGCGCAGCGGAAGGGCTCCAGGGCCTCGGCCGTGACGATCCAGGGCGAGATGGTGGTGGCGAAGTTCTTGGCCAGGAAGGGGCCCAGAGGCTGGTACTCCCAGGCCTGCACATCGCGGGCCGACCAGTCGTTGAGCAGGGTCAGGCCGAAGAGATGCTCGTCGGCGCGCTCCATGGGGATGGTCTCGCCCAGGGCATTGCCACCGGCCACGAACACGCCCAGCTCCAGCTCATAGTCCAGGCGCTTGGCAGGCGCGCGCTCGGGCGCGGTGGCACCCGGCGGCATCAGCTGGCCCAGGGGGCGGCGCACGGCCTGGCCGCTCACGCCGATGGAGGAGCTGCGGCCGTGGTAGCCGATGGGCACCCATTTGTAGTTGGGCAGCAGGGGGTTGTCCGGGCGGAAGAGCTTGCCCACCGTGGTGGCGTGGTGGATGCCGGTGTAGAAGTCGGTGTAGTCGCCGATGCGGCAGGGCACCAGCATCTGCACCTCGCTCTGCGCCAGCAGGCAGGCGCGCAGCGCGCCCTCCTGCTTGCTGCCCACCAGCAGGGCCGCGAACAGGGCCTGACGCAGCGCGCGGCGCTGGGCCGCGGGCAGGGCCATGAAGGCATTCAGATCGCCCTGGGCCAGGGGCTGGAGCGCCACCTGCTCGGCACTGCTCCAGCGGCCGGCGGCCGCCGCGGCGCGCAGGTCCAGCACCTGGTCGCCAATGGCCACGCCAGCGCGCGGGCTCTCGTTGCGGCCGGCGCGCACGAAGAGGCCGTAGGGCAGGTTCTGGATGGGGAAATCGGTGCCCGCCTCGTTGGCCGAGGCCACCCAGCTCTGGGCGGCCGGGTCATGGGTGTGGTCGAGATCGGAGAAAGCAGTCATGGTGTCTTGAATTGATCTTGCAGATCACGCCAGCAATCGGCGTAGTTCGTTTCCAGCGCGCCGCTGTCCTTGAGCGCGAACTCCGTGGGCAGCAGGCGCCAGCGGGTCTCGAACATGAAGGCCAGGGTGTGGTCCAGCTTGTGGGGCTTGAGCTCGGCCGCGCTGGCCTTGGCAAAGGCTTCGGTGTCGGGGCCGTGCGGCACCATGGCATTGTGCAGGCTGGCGCCGCCGGGCTTGAAGCCCTCGGGCTTGGCGTCGTACTGGCCCAGCACCAGGCCCATGAACTCGCTCATCACATTGCGGTGGTACCAGGGCGGACGGAAGGTGTCCTCGGCCACCATCCAGCGCGGCGGGAAGATCACGAAATCCACATTGGCCCAGCCCGGCGTGTCCGAAGGGCTGGTCAGCACCGTGAAGATGCTGGGGTCCGGATGGTCGAAGCTGATCGAGCCGATGGTCATGAAGTGCGCCGTGTCGTACTTGTAGGGCGCAAGATTGCCGTGCCAGGCCACCACATTGAAGGGCGTGTGGCCCTGCTGCGCGATCCAGAGCCGGCCACCGAACTTCTTGACGATTTCGTAGGCGCCCTCCTCCACTTCATAGGCCGCCACCGGCGCCAGGAAGTCGCGCGGATTGGCCAAGCCGTTGGAGCCGATGGGGCCCAGCTCCGGCAGGCGCAGCGCGGCGCCGTAGTTCTCGCACACATAGCCGCGCGCGGGACCGTCCGGCAGCGCCACCTTGAAGGCCAGGCCGCGCGGGATCAGGGCGATCTCGCCGGGCTTCACCTCCAGCAGGCCCAGCTCGGTGGTGATGCGCAGGCGCCCCTGCTGGGGCACGATGAGCAGCTCGCCATCGGCATTGACGAAGGCGCGGCGCTCCATGGAGCGATTGGCCAGGTACACATGGGCGGCCATGCCCGTCTGTGCATCGGGGTCGCCATTGACGGCATAGGTGCGCAGACCCTCGATGAAGTCCTGGGCCGCATCGGCCGCAGCGGGCAGGGCCAGCGGCGCCCAGCGCAGCGGGTCCGGCGGCACGGCGGCCGCGCCCTCGCGGGCACCGGTCTTGAGCCAGGGTTGGGCCAGGGGCTGGTAGGCCCCCACCACCACCGAGGGCTGGCGGCGGTACATCCAGGTTCGCAGGTTCTCGGCGCGCGGCGCGGTGAAGGCCGTGCCCGAGAGCAGCTCGGCGTAAAGGCCGTGCGCCACCTTCTGCGGGCTGTTGCGGCCCAGGGGCAGGCTGCCGGGCGCCGCCTCGCTGGCGTGCTCGTTGCCGAAGCCCGATTGGTAGGTGAGTTCGCTCATCGGCATGCAGCTCAGTCGAGTTTGATATTGGCGGCCTTGATGACCTGGCCCCACTTGGCCAGCTCCTGCTTCCAGTAGGCGCGCATCTGCTCGGGCGTGCCACCCAGGGCCTCCAGGCCCAGCACCTGGAAGCGGGCCTTCACGGCGGTGCTGTTCAGCGCTTCCTGCAGGGACTTGTTCAGCGTGGCGATCACCGGAGCGGGCGTGCCGGCCGGCACGGTCAGGCCCTGCCAGGCATAGGCCTCGAAACCGGCCAGGCCCTGCTCGGCAAAGGTGGGCACATCGGCAAAGGTCTTGATGCGGGCCGGGCTGGCCACGGCGATGGCGCGCAGCTTGCCCGAGATGATGTGGGGGTAGCCGGCGGCCGTGTCCACGAACATGAAGGGCACCTGGCCGCCCACCACGTCCTGCACCGCCGGCGCGGCGCCGCGGTAGGGGATGTGGGTCAGCTTGAGCTTGGTCTGCTCGCGCAGCAGCTCGGTGGCCAGGTGGTGCGGGCTGCCGGCACCGGGCGAGGCGTAGTTGATGCCGCCGTCCTGGCGCGCGGCCCAGGCCAGGAATTCCTTGTAGGTCTTGACCGGCACGCTGGGGTTCACCACCAGCAGCATGGGGAAGCGGGCGATCAGGCCCACCGGGGCCAGGTCTTGCTCGGCCTTGTAGCTGATCTTGGTGTAGAGCCAGGGGTTGGCGGCCAGGGTGGCGGTGTCGGCGGTCAGGATGACCTGGCCATCGGCCTTGGCCTTGGCGGCGTAGTCGGCACCGATATTGGTGGCGGCGCCAGGCTTGTTGTTGACGATCAGGGTCTGGCCCAGGCTCTTGCCCATGGCCTCGGCCAGGGTGCGGGCCACCACATCGGCGCCGCCACCGGCCGGATAGGGCACGACCCATTCCACGGGCTTCTCGGGGTAGGCGGCCAGGGCGGCAGGGGCGGCCACGGCGCTCAGCAGGGCCAGGATCAGGGGGCGGCGGGAGAACAGCATCGTGAAGTCTCGTGGTTCAGGAACGGAAAAACGAAAGGAGATGGCGGGGGGGGGAAGGCTCAGGCCCCGCCGGCTTGCAAGGTGTTGTCGCGGGCCAGGGCCAGGGCCTGGTCCAGCACGGCGCGGTCGCCCACCTGGTTGGCCAGTATCAGGACCAACTTGGTCAGCAGCATGTCGGCCTGCTCATCGCTGAGGCCGCGCTGGGCATGGATCAGGGCCTCGTAGAAGCCGTCCGGGTCGGGGATGTTGGGTGTGCGGATCAGGGGCATGGGAGCTCACTCCTGGGCCAGGGCGCGGCGCAGGGCGGCGCGGACCTTGGCGGGGTCGAAGCCGCGCCAACGCGCGGCCACATGCTGGTCGGGGCGGATCAGGTAGACGGTGCCGGGCTGGCCGTCATAGCGCTCGCGCAGCAGGCCTTGCGGGTCGGCAATATCGCGCCCCACCACCAGAGCCGGGACCAGGTCTTGCGGCGGCAGCTCACCAAAGCTCAGCAGGGTGAAGCCGCGGCCCAGATGGCGCAGCAGCCAGTCGCCGTTCGCCAGGGGCGCATCCAGGCAGGGGCTGCCGGGGGCCATGGCGCTGTCGAACGGCGCCTCGTCGGGCGTGTTCAGCGGCGAGGCGGCGTAGTGCGTGGGCATGGAGAGCCGGCCACTATTCACCAGGGGACGGGCAAAGGGCTCGCTGCGCGCCAGCTCCAGCACCGCATTGCGCAGGCGCAGCGAGGCGCGGCTCTTGGGGCTGATGAAGTCGGTGGAGCGAGTGGAGTTGAGGATGTTCTCGTCCGCCGCCGCGGCACGCTCGGCGTGGTAGCTGTCCAGCAGGGCCGGCGAGGCGCGGCCCTGCAGCACGGCCTGGAGCTTCCAGCCCAGGTTGTCGGCATCCTGCACACCGCTGTTGGCGCCACGCGCACCGAAGGGCGAGACCTGGTGGGCGGAGTCGCCCACGAAAAGCACGCGCCCGTGGCGGAACTGCTGCAGGCGGCGGCAGGCGAACTGGTAGACCGAGACCCACTCCAGCTCGAACTCCACCTCCGGGCCCAGCATGGCCTGGATGCGCGGGATCACCTTCTCGGGCTTCTTCTCCTCGGCGGGGTCGGCATCGCGGCCCAGCTGGAAGTCGATACGCCAGACACCGTCGCACTGCTTGTGCAGCAGCACCGACTGGTTGGGATGGAAGGGCGGGTCGAACCAGAACCAGCGCTCGGTGGGGAAATCCGCTTTCATGACCACATCGGCGATCAGGAAGCGGTCCTGGAAGACCTGGCCCTGGAAGTCCAGGCCCAGCATGCGGCGGGTGTCGCTGCCGGCACCGTCGCAGGCCAGCAGGTAGTCGGCCTGGATCTCGAAGCGGCCGTCGGGCGTCTCGACCTGGAGCGCGATCCCGTCGGCGCCCTGCTCCAGCGCCACCAGCTTGTGCTTCCAGTTCAGCGAGATCAGGGGCTGGGCCTCGCAGGCGGCCACGAGGGCTTCCTCCAGGTGGTACTGCTGGAGGTTGATCATGGCCGGCATGCGGTGATGGGCCTGGGGCAGCAGGTCGAACTGGTAGGCCAGCTCGCTGCGATGGAAGACCTTGCCCACCTGCCAGCGCACGCCCTTATCCGCCAGGGCCTCGCCCAGGCCCAGGCGCTGCCAGATCTCCAGGCTGCGCTTGGCATAGCAGACGGCGCGCGAGCCCTGGCTCACGCTGTTGTTGTCGTCCAGCAGCAGCACCGGCAGGCCGCGGGCGGCACAGTCCAGGGCGGCGCTGAGGCCCACCGGGCCGGCGCCGATGATGACCACCGGGTGGCGCTCCACCCTGCCCTCGCGCTGGGCGGCGCGCTGGCGGTAGGCGTACTCGGGAAAGCGGTAAGTCTTGAGCACTGCGCTTGTCTCCTTCTATGTTTTTGATCGGGCGCAGCGGCGTTCAGCTCGGCTGGAATTCCTTCTCGTGCATCCAGGCGGCCTGCTTGGGCGCGCGCTTGGTGCGGCTCCATTCCTCCAGCATCTCCCATTTGCAGGCGTCGAGCCTGGCGTACATCTCGGGCGTGCCCACATCGGCCGCCAGCTCCACACGGTGGCCGTTGGGGTCGAAGAAGTAGATGCTCTTGAAGATGGTGTGGTCGGTCACGCCGATCACCTCGATGCCGGCGGCCTCCAGCTCGGCCTTCTTGGCCTCCAGCTCGGCCACGCTGCCCACCTTGAAGGCGATGTGCTGCACCCAGGCGGGGGTGTTCTCGTCACGGCCCATGGGTTTGGCAGTGGGCAGCTCGAAGAAGGCCAGCACATTGCCCTGGCCCGCGTCCAGGAAGAGGTGCATATAGGGGTCGTCGGCCTTGGTGGAGGGCACCTTGTCCTCGGCAATGGCCAGCACGAAGTCCATGCCCAGGTGCTTGCCATACCACTCGACGGTGGTCTTGGCATCGAGGCAGCGGTAGGCCACGTGGTGAATGCGTTCGATCTTCATGGGAGAGTCCTCGGGGGTCGGCGGGCGGCACCGCTAACAGGGGGATCCCGGGCGGTCCGGCGCTGCGCGGCAAGGCAGAGCGCCGGACACGGCTGCGTTACTTGACGTCTTCCAGCGCCTTCCACATCTCGATATCGCGCTCGGCGGTCCAGATGCGGGGGTCGGGGAACTGCGTGGCCTCGTCATAGGCACGGGTCACGTCGAAGGGCATGCAGTGGGCAAAAATCACCCACTGGCCGTACTTGGGCGCCAGGGCGTCAAAGGTCTCGCGGTAGACGGTCTTGAGGTCGCGGCCGGCGGCCGCGCCGGCCTTGACGGCGGCATAGAGCTCGGAGACGAAGGCGCGCGTGCCCTCCAGGCCGGCGGCCACCTCGGCCGGGGTCTGCAGGGCGCGGCCGCGGCCGGGCACCAGCTTCTCTGGCTTGAGGGCGGCGATGTTGTCCAGGGTCTGGGGCCAGTCCTGGAAGTAGGCGTCGCCGGCATAGGGCGTGGCGTCGAACTCCACCAGATCGCCGCTGAGCAGCACCTTGTCCTGGGGCAGCCAGACCACGGTGTCGCCCTTGGTATGGCCGCGGCCCAGCTGCAGGATCTGCACCTCCAGCTTGCCCAGCCACAGCGTCATCTTGCCGGTGAAGGTGATCGTGGGCCAGGTCAGGCCCGGCGGCACCGATTCGACATTGCGGAACAGGCGCGGGAAGCGGCCGATCTCGCTGGCCTTGTCCTGCTCGCCGCGCTCGACGATCAGCTCATAGGTGTCCTGGCTGGCGATGATGTGCTCGGGCCGGTAGGCCGAGGCGCCCAGCACGCGCACCGCGTGGTAGTGGCTCAGCAGCACATACTTGATGGGCTTGTCCGTGACCTGGCGGATGCGGCGGATCACGTCCTCGGCCATCACCGGCGTGGCCTGGGTGTCGATCACCATGACCGCGTCATCGCCGATCACGATGCCGGTGTTGGGGTCGCCCTCGGCGGTGTAGGCCCAGGCATGGGGCGAGAGCTGGTCAAAGCTGACCTGCTTCTCCTCCACATCGGCATGGGAGGCAAAGGTCTTGGTCGGGGCGGTCTGGCTCATGGCGGCGGCTTCTTGTCTCCGGGTGTTTTACTTTAGGCAAACGAATTTGCCTAAAACGAATCAGCGACTTGATCTTAGTCATCGCGTTTGTTAATGTCTAATCGATTGTTTTAGGTAAAAACCCTAGCCCCATGGATTCACAGACGGCGCCCGCCGAGCGCGGCGGCCCGCGCGGCATACAGAGCATCGAGGTGGGCGGTCAGTTGCTGATCGCCCTGGCCCACCATGGCCGCCCCCTGGCGCTCAAGGACCTGGCGCGCGAGGCCGGCATGCCGCCGGCCAAGGCCCACCCCTATCTGGTGAGCTTCATCAAGCTGGGCCTGGTGGAGCAGGAAGCCGGCGGCGGCCGCTACGGTCTGGGGCCCCTGGCCCTGCAGCTGGGCCTGATCAGCCTGCAGCAATATGACCCGGTGCGCCTGGCCACGCCGCGCATCGAGGAACTGGCCGCCCTGCTGGGCCACACGGTGGCGATTGCTGTCTGGGGCAGCCGCGGCCCCACCATCGTGCGCGTGGCCGAGGCGCCCACGCCGGTGCACATCAGCATGCGCCACGGCACGGTGATGAGCCTGACCGGCACGGCCTCGGGCCGGCTCTTTGCCGCCCATCTGGCCCCGACCCAGGTGCTGGCCGCCCTGCGCCTGGATGGCCTGGAGCAGGCGCCGCCCGAGCTGGAGGCGCATCTGGCCCAGGCACGCCTGGTAGGCATTGCCGCCTCGCAGGACGGGGTGGTGGCGGGGGTGAGCGCGCTGGCGGCGCCGGTCTTCGATGATCAGGGCCGCATGGCCCTGAGCCTGACGGCCATCGGCGCCAGCGGCAGCTTCGATGCGCGGCTGGACGGTCCGGCCGCCCAGGCGCTCAAGCGCGTGGGGCTGGAACTCTCACGCCAGCTGGGCTGGCGCGAGGCCTGACGTGGCCCGCGGGGCCTGACCCAGATTCAAGAGCAGCTCGGCCTCTTCATGGGCCGAGAAGGCGTAGGGGTAGAGGGTGCGCAACTCGCTGGCGCGCTCGGGGCGGCCGCCATGCAGGGCGATCTGCTGCTCCACATGGGCCAGGTCCAGACACAGCAGCACGGCCGGCGCCTGCACGCGCGGATTGATGCGCACATCACTGCAGACGCGGAAACCCAGCATGCGGCGGTAGTAGGCCACATGGCGCGGGTTCACCTCGATCACCAGGGTGCGCTTGCCCTGCAGCTTGTAGGCATGCAGATAGGCGGTGTGGAAGAGCGCGGCCAGCACGCGCTTGGAGGCCGTGTCGGCATCCAGGGCCAGCTGGGTGAATTCGCAGAGCTGGTGGCCGGCGGCGCGCAGCGCGTCCAGCTCGGCACCGAACACCACATCGGCGTTCAGGCCCAGGGCCGAATCCAGGCGCACGCCCAGGGTGCCCAGCGGGCCTTCGCTGCCGGTGGCGCTGAAGACCAGCAGATGCGGCTCCTGCGCCGACTCCACCCCGGCGCCCTGGCCGCGGCGGTAACCGCGCTGCAGATAGCGGCGATGCACCAGCTGGCTGGCGGCCTGACGGTGCTGGTGGGAATCGGCTGCGTGGATGGCAAAGCCTGCCGCCGCACGGTGGGCCCGGAAGTTGGACAGGGTCGGATTGCCGACACTGGAACCCATCACGGTACTGGCTGTGTGCATGACTGCGGAGGACCTTGGCTTTGTTTGCGCCGCAGTCTAGCCGGGGGATGGCGACAAATTCGCGCCCGACATGTCACCCAAACAATTGACACAGATTGCTTACACATTCAAGCCCCTCTCCGCGGGGCCATATCCCCCGAGGTGAGGGGCTCGGTGACAGGTCTTGTCAATGCGGGTAGCCCCCTGGGCACGACCCGACCCTGAGCCTGAGGGACCAACCCCTGCCCCAGGCGCTGCCCACCGAGCCAGCAGGCTCAGACCTCCAGCCACTCCTTGCGCACATAGGCGTTGGCCCGCAGATCGGCCGGCGTGCCCTCGAAGACGATGCGGCCATGGCCCATCACATAGCAGCGCTCCGAGATCTCCATGGCGATGGCCAGCTTCTGCTCCACCAGCAGCACGGCCAGGCCGCGCCGCTTGAGCTCCTTCAGATACTCGGCCACCAGTTCCACGATCTTGGGCGCCAGGCCCTCGGTGGGCTCGTCGATCATGATCAGGTCGGGGTCGCCCATCAGGGTGCGGCACAGGGTGAGCATCTGCTGCTCACCGCCGGAGAGCACGCCGGCCTCGGTGTGCTGGCGCTCCTTGAGGCGGGGGAACATGCGGTACATGTCCTCGAAGCTCCAGCGCGGCTGGCGCTTGGTGCGCGACTTCTGGCCCAGCATCAGGTTCTGGTGCACCGTGAGCTTGGGAAAGATGTCGCGGTTCTCCGGCACATAGCCCAGGCCCAGCTGGGCGATCTCGTAGGCCTTGAGCCCCAGCAGCTCGCGCTCGCCGAAGCGCACCGAGCCGCTGCCGTCCACCTGGCCCATGATGGTCTTGACCGTGGTGGAGCGGCCCGAGCCATTGCGGCCCAGCAGGCTGACGATCTCGCCCGGCCGCAGCTCCATGCTCACGCCATGCAGCACATGGCTCTTGCCGTAGAAGGCGTGGACGTTGTCCAGCCTCAGGGTCTTGGCTTGGTCCTGGCTCATGCTGTGTGTGCTCCCGCCGCCTGCTGCTCGGCCAGCACCGAGCCCAGATAGGCCTCCTGCACCCGGGCATTGGCGCGCACCGCTTCCGGGGTGTCGAAGGCGATGACCTCGCCATAAACCAGGACCGCGATCTTGTCGGCCAGGCCGAAGACCACGCCCATATCGTGCTCCACGGTGAGCAGGGTCTTGCCCTCCGTCACCTGGCGGATCAGCTGGATGAAGCGCTTGGTCTCGCTCTTGCTCATGCCGGCCGTGGGCTCGTCCAGCAGGATAACGCTGGAGCCCCCGGCGATGGTGATGCCGATCTCCAGGGCCCGCGCCTCGGCATAGGTCAGGTTCATGGCCAGCACATCGCGGCGCTTGTCCAGATGCAGCATCTCCAGCAACTGCTCGGCGCGCTCGTTCACGTCTTCCAGATCGGCCAGAAAGCGCCAGAAGGCGTAGCGATGGCCCATGGACCACAGCAGGGCGCAGCGGATGTTCTCGAAGACCGAGAGCCGGGTGAAGAGGTTGGAGACCTGGAAGCTACGCGAGAGGCCGCGGCGGTTGATCTCATAGGGCTTGAGGCCGTCGATGCGCTGGCCCTGCAGGCGGATCTCGCCGCTGCTGGGCGCGAAGCGGCCGCTGATCAGATTGAACAGCGTGCTCTTGCCCGCGCCATTGGGGCCGATGATGGCCACCCGCTCGCCCGGCCGCACCTGCAGCTGGGCTCCGCGGATGATCTCGCTCTTGCCGAAGCGCTTGCGCACATCCAGCAGTTCCAGGGCGAACTCGGATGGCTGACTCACAGCGCTTCCCTCCGCTTAATTTCCTTCTCGATCTCCTCCTGGGTCTGGTCCCACTGGCGCTTGAACTCGCGCCGGGTCAGCTCGAACAGGCCCAGGCTCACGAGCAGCAGCAGGCCCGCGCCCAGCCAAGCGTCTACGCCATGGGCATTAAGCGTGGCGCCCATGAAGACCAGCTGCGGCCCCAGGGCCTCGTTGAGCTGCAGGTGGTAGACCATCTCGATCATGGCCGAGCCCCCCACCAGCATGCCCAGACCCGCACCGGCCAGGCCCAGATAGGCGGTCCAGAGCTGGCGCAGCTTGCCGAAGGCGGCCACGCGCAGATTCATCATGATCAGTGCCGCGAAGCCGCCCGGTGCGTACATCACCATGAAGAGGAAGATCAGGCCCAGATAAAGCAGCCAGGCCTTGGTCAGCTCCGAGAGCAACACGCCGGCCAGCACCATCAGCACCGCGCCGATGATGGGGCCGAAGAAGAAGGTGGCGCCACCCAGAAAGGTGAAGAGCAGGTAGGCGCCCGAGCGGGCCGCGCCCACCACCTCGGCCGTGACGATCTCGAAGTTGATCGCGCCCAGGCCGCCCGCCACGCCGGCGAAGAAGCCCGAGATCATGAAGGCCAGGTAGCGCACCCACTGCGTGTCGTAGCCGATGAACTCCACGCGCTCCGGGTTGTCGCGCACCGCATTGAGCATGCGGCCCAGGGGCGTGCGCGTGAGCGCGAACAGGGCCGCGGTGCAGACGAAGCAGTAGATCGCGATCAGGTAGTAGACCTGGATCTGCGGGCCGAAGCTGATGCCCATCACCGGCGGGCCCACCACGCGGTTGGTGGAGATGCCGCCCTCGCCACCGAAGAACTCGGGCAGCATCAGGCTCATGGACCAGATCAGCTCGCCCAGCCCCAGGGTGATCATCGCGAAGGGCGTGCCCGCCTTCTTGGTGGACACATAGCCGAACAGCGCCGCGAAGAAGAGCCCGGCCAGGCCGCCCACCAGGGGCACCAGGCTCACCGGCAGGCTGAGCTGGCCGGCCGAGACCTGGTTGAGCGTGTGGATGGCGAGAAAGGACCCCAGGCCGCTGTAGACCGCGTGGCCGAAGCTCAGCATGCCGCCCTGGCCGAGCAGTACGTTGTAGGCCAGGCAGGCGATGATGCCGATGCCCATCTGGCTCAGCATGGTCTGCGACAGCGAGCTGGTCCAGATCAGGGGCGACACGCCCAGCACCAGGGCAAACAGGCCCCAGACCAGCCAGCGGCCGACGTTGTAGGGCTTGAAGTGGTAGTGAGGGGTGGAGAGGGAGCGGCTCATCTCATTCATCCCGCGTGCCCAGCAGGCCCTTGGGCCGGAAGATCAGGATCAGCACCATCAGCAGATAGGGCAGGATGGGCGCCACCTGGGCCAGGGTGAGCTTCAGCAGGGGGTAGCCAAAGGTGTCGGGGCCCAGCTTGAAGAGGCTGGCCAGGGAGCTGTCCACGGTCAGCGGCAGGGTCTGCAGCAGGCCGATCAGGAGGGAGCCCACAAAGGCGCCGGCCAGGGAGCCCACCCCGCCCACCACCACCACCACGAAGATGATGGAGCCCACGATGGTGGCCATGGCCGGCTCGGTGACGAAGGTGATGCCGCCGATCACCCCGGCCAGGGCCGCCAGCGCGCAGCCGCTGCCGAAGACCAGCATGAAGACCCGCGGCACGTTGTGGCCCAGGGCCTCCACCATCTCCGGGTGGGTGAGCGCGGCCTGGATCACCAGGCCGATGCGGGTGCGGGTCAGCATCAGCCACAGGGCCAGCAGCATGGCCAGGGCCACCAGCATCACGAAAGCCCGGGTGAGCGGGAACTTGGAGCACAGGGCGGCGCTGCACAGCGCGGGCGCCGCATCGCCCAGCACCAGGCTCAGGCCGCTGGCCGGGCTCTGGATGATGGTGAAGGCCGCGCCCTGCAGGGCCGCCGGCGGATTGAAGGGCACGGCCACCCGGCCCCAGACCAGCTGCACCAGCTCCAGGATCACATAGGACAGGCCGAAGGTGATGAGCAGCTCCGGCACATGGCCGAAGCGGTGCACGCGGCGCAGTACGCCGCGCTCGAACAGCGCGCCCAGCAGGCCCACCGCCACCGGCGCCAGCAGCAGGGCCGGCCAGAAGCCCAGCCAGGCGCTGAAGGTGTAGGCGATGTAGGCGCCCAGCATGTAGAAGCTGGCATGCGCGAAGTTCAGCACGCCCATCATGCTGAAAATCAGCGTGAGGCCGGAGCTGAGCATGAACAGCAGCAGTCCGGAGGACAGGCCGTTGAGCAGGTTGATGAGGATCTGGTCCAAGGTATGAGCCCGTGGTCACGAAGCCATGGAGGCCCGGCACGGCCCCGCCGCTGCGGGGGCCGCCCGGGACAGGGCGCGCATCATGCCCCATCCGGTGCCGCGGGCGGCCGGATGAGGGTCAGGACTTGCCGCGCGCCGGTGACTCAGCCCGGCCGCTTCATCTGGCAGGAGGTCGGCGTGCTGGACACATAGGGCTCGAAGGTGCGCACCGGCGCGAAGGTCATGCCGGTCTTCTCCGCGCTGTAGGTGTTCTTGGCATCGGTCTTCTGCCAGACCGAGAGGTAGAGCGTCTGCTGCAGCTGGTGGTCGGTCTTGCGCACCTCCACCTCGCCGTTGAAGCTCTTGCTCTTGAGCCCTTCCAGCGCCGCCGCCACCTTGACCGGGTCGGTGCTCTTGGCCTTGGCCATGGCCTCGCTCAGCAGGGTGTAGATGTGGACCACGCTGCCGGTGTAGAAGTCGGCGTCGAACTTCTTCTGGAACTCCTCCTGCCACTTCTGCATCTGGCCGCCCATGTTGTAGTGGTTGTAGGAGATCTGGTAGACCCGGCCCACCGAACCGGCGCCCAGGGCGGTAGGCGTGCCGGTGACGCCGGCGTAGTAGGTGAAGAACTTGCCGGTGTAGCCCGCCTCATTGGCCGCCTTGATCAGCAGGGCCAGGTCCGAGCCCCAGTTGCCGGTGATCACGGTGTCGGCCCCGCTGGCCTTGATCTTGGCCACATAGGGCGCGAAGTCGCGCACCTGGGCCAGGGGATGCAGGTCCTCGCCGGCGATCTGGATGTCGGGCCGCTTGCGCGCCAGAGTCTCCTTGGCGTACTTGGCCACCTGGTGGCCGTGGGCATAGTTCTGGTTGAGCAGGTAGACCTTCTTGATCTCGGGCTGGTCCTTGATGAAGCTGCTCATGGCCTCCATCTTCATGGAGGTGTCGGCATCCATGCGGAAGTGCCAGTAGCTGCACTTGCTATTGGTCAGGTCCGGGTCCACCGCCGAGTGGTTGAGGTAGACCACCTCCTTGCCCGGGTTGCGCTCGTTGTGCTTGTTGATCGCGTCGATGATGGCCAGGGCCGCGCCCGAACCATTGCCCTGGGTCACGTAGCGCACGCCCTGGTCGATGGCGGACTTGAGCGCATTCAGGCTCTCGGCCGGGCTGAGCTTGTTGTCGATCGCGATGATCTCGAACTTCACGCCGGCCGGGTTGCTGGCATTGAACTTCTCGGCAAAGAACTGGAAGCTCTTCACCTGGTTCTGCCCCACCGGGGCCATCAGGCCGGAGAGCGGATCGATCCAGGCGATCTTCACCGTCTCACCCTTCTGCGCCAGGACCGGCAGCGCCGCGGCGACGAGACCCGCCGCCACGGTGGCCCTCAGGACATGCTTGCAGCTGCTGTACATCGTTGTCTCCTTTTATGGTTGGCAAGGCGATTCAAGCTTATGCAGCCGTGGCCGCGCGGCGGCCACGGGGATTGCCCTGGGGCGGGATGCCCCCAGGGTCTCAGGTGCCCGGCAGACGGTGAGCCTTGAACTGCTCGCGCAGACGGAGCTTCTGGATCTTGCCGGTGGCGGTGTGAGGAATCTCATCCACAAAGGCCACGTCGTCCGGGATCTGCCATTTGGCGATCCGGCCTTCGTAATGGGCCAAGAGGGCCTCGCGGCTGAGCTCGGCCCCGGGCTTCTTGACGACCACCAGCAGCGGCCGCTCGTCCCATTTGGGATGGGCCACGGCGATCACCGCGGCCTCGTGCACGGCCGGATGGGCCATGGCGATGTTCTCCAGCTCGATGGAGCTGATCCACTCGCCGCCGGACTTGATCACGTCCTTGCTGCGGTCGGTGATCTGCATGAAGCCATCGGCATCGATGGTGGCCACATCGCCGGTGGGGAACCAGCCGGGCTGGCCGTCCACCGCCAGCAGGGGCGAGGCACTCTGGCGGAAGTAGCTGTCTATCACCCAGTGGCCGCGCACCACCAGATTGCCGGAGCTGGCGCCATCCCAGGGCTGGCTGCGGCCCTCGTCGTCGATCACGGCCATGTCGATGCCGTAGATGGCCTTGCCCTGCTTCTCCAGGATGCGGCGCTGCTCGGCCTGGGGCAGATGCAGCTGCTTGGAGTTGAGCTTGGACAGGGTGCCCAGGGGCGAGAGCTCGGTCATGCCCCAGGCGTGGATGACCTCCACGCCATAGTCGTCCATCAGGGTGGCCAGCATGGCCGGCGGGCAGGCCGAGCCGCCGATCACGGTGCGCTTGAAGCTGCTGAACTTCAAACCCTGGCTCTTCACATGGGTGAGCAGGCCCAGCCAGACCGTGGGCACGCCGGCACTGAAGGTCACGCCCTCGCTCTCAAAGAGCTCGTAGAGCGACTTGCCGTCCAGATGCGGGCCCGGGAACACCAGCTTGGCGCCGACGATGGCGCTGCTGTAGGGCAGGCCCCAGGCGTTCACATGGAACATCGGGACCACGGGCAGGATCACGTCCTTGGCCGAGCAGTCCATGGCATCCGGCAGGGCCGAGCCGAAGGCGTGCAGCACCGTGGAGCGGTGGCTGTAGACGGCGCCCTTGGGGTTGCCGGTGGTGCCCGAGGTGTAGCAGATGCTGGAGGCGGTGTTCTCGTCGAACTGCGGCCAGACATAGTCATGCCCGGTCTCGGCCGCAATCAGCTCCTCGTAGCACAGCAGATTCGGGATGCTGGTCTGGCCCGGCATATGGGCGCGGTCCGTCATCAGCACAAAGTGCTGCACCGTGCCCAGCAGGGGCTGGAGCTTCTCCACCAGGGGCAGGAAGCTGAGGTCGAAGCACAGCAGCTTGTCCTGCGCGTCGCCCACGATCCAGGCGATCTGTTCGGGGAAGAGCCGCGGGTTGATGGTGTGGCAGACCAGCTCTGAGCCCGAGGCGCCGTAGTAGAGCTCCAGATGGCGGTAACCGTTCCAGGCCAGGGTGCCGACGCGGTCGCCCGCCTCGCAACCCAGGCGGGCCAGGGCCTGGGCCAGCTGGCGCGAGCGCAGCTCGGCCTCGCGCCAGGTGTAGCGGTGCAGATCGCCCTCGCAGCGCTTGCTGACGATTTCGGTCTCACCCGTGTGCCGGGCCGCGTGCTGGATCAGCGAAGAAATCAGCAGCGGCATGGACATCATCTGGCCCATCAGCGCCATCGGCAGTCTCCTGTTCTTTCTGTGAGGCTCCCCGGTGGAGGGAGCAGGGTTTCGATCCAGTTTAAGCCGCGCTCGCGCCGCCCCAGAGTCACCCTCGTTACACAGGGCCCGCCCGGGGCCTCAGGGTATTCACTGCGCGGCCGGCGCGGCCGGCGCGACTTAAGCCCCGCCTCAGCAGGGGGCAGGGAGCGCTGGCTACACTGGCCCACGATGTCTGCCCCGCCCCAGCCCGCCCTGTCTGCCCGCCCGCCCGGCCCCTGGCCCAACCGCTTTGCCGCGCTGGGCCCGGACTTCTACACCGAGCTGCCGCCCACCGGCATGCCCGCGCCGCACTGGGTGGCCAGCAGCCCGGCCTGCGCCGCCCTGCTGGGCCTGCCGGCCGACTGGGCTGATGACACCGCCCTGCAGGTCTTCAGCGGCAATGCGCTGTGGCCCGGCATGCGTCCGCTGGCCAGCGTCTACAGCGGCCACCAGTTCGGCGTCTGGGCCGGTCAGCTGGGCGATGGGCGCGCCCTCTGGCTGGGCGAGCTGAACACGCCCCACGGGCCCATGGAGCTGCAGCTCAAGGGCGCGGGCCTGACGCCCTACTCCCGCATGGGCGACGGCCGCGCGGTGCTGCGCTCCTCCATCCGCGAGTTCCTCTGCTCCGAGGCCATGCACGGCCTGGGCATTCCCACCACGCGCGCCCTGGCCCTCACCGGCTCGGCCCTGCCGGTGCGGCGCGAGGCCCTGGAGACGGCCGCTGTCCTCACCCGCGTGGCGCCCAGCTTCATTCGTTTCGGGCACTTCGAGCATTTCGCCCACCATGGCCACCCCGAACAGCTGCGCCAACTGGCCGACTTCTTTCTGCGCCACCACGCGCCCGAATGCCTGGACGCCCCCCAGCCCGTGGCGGCCCTGCTGGAGAAGGTGGTGCGCCAGACCGCCGAGCTCATCGCCCAGTGGCAGGCCGTGGGCTTCTGCCACGGGGTGATGAATACCGACAATATGTCCATGCTGGGCCTCACGCTGGACTACGGCCCCTTCGGCTTTCTGGACGGTTTCGACCCCGGCCATGTCTGCAACCACAGCGATGGCCAGGGCCGCTATGCCTACGCCCGCCAGCCCAATGTGGCTTTCTGGAATCTGCACGCCCTGGCCCAGGCCCTGCTGCCCCTGATGCCCGGCGAGGGCGAGGCCGCCAGCGCGCCCCTGCTGGCGGCGCTGGAGGTCTACCGGCAGGCCTTCCCGGCCGCCCTGATGCGCCGCCTGCGCGACAAGCTGGGCCTGCAGCAGGCACAGGCCGAGGACCAGGCCCTGGCGGACGATTTCCTGCGCCTGCTGGCCGCGCACCGCATCGACTACAGCATCGCCTGGCGCCGCCTGGCCGATTTCCACAGCGCCCTGCCCCCGCAGGCGCCCGAGCAGGTGCCGCTGCGCGACCTCTTCCTGGACCGAGCCGGCTTCGACGCCTGGGCGCTGCGCTACCAGGCGCGGCTGGCGGCCGAGGGCAGCGTGGACGCCGAGCGCCGCCTGCGCATGCGCGCCTGCAACCCCGCCGTGGTGCTGCGCAACCATCTGGCCGAGCAAGCCATCCGCCAGGCCCAGGCCGGCGACTTTGGCGAGGTACAGCGCCTGCTGGGCGTGCTCGGCCGGCCCTTCGACGACCCGGCCGCCCCGGCCGATGCCGACTTCCCGCCCGACTGGGCTCAAGACCTCAGCGTGTCCTGTTCATCATGAGCGACTCCAAGACCCCCCACGACTACCCGGTCCAGAAAAGCGACGAGCACTGGCGCCAGGAGCTGGACCCCATGCAGTACCAGGTGACCCGCCACGCCGCCACCGAGCGCGCCTTCACCGGCAAATACTGGGACCACTGGGAAGCCGGCCGCTACAACTGCGTGGGCTGCGGCACGCCGCTGTTTGAATCCGGCACCAAGTTCGACGCCGGCTGCGGCTGGCCCAGCTACTGGGAGCCGGTCAATGCCGAGGTGATCGAGCGCGTGGTGGACCGCAGCCACGGCATGGTGCGCGTGGAAGTGCGCTGCAACAACTGCGGCTCCCACCTGGGCCATGTCTTCCCGGACGGCCCCGAGCCCACGGGCGAGCGCTTCTGCATCAATTCCGCCGCGATAGACTTCGCACCCAAATGAAGCTGCTCCTCGATTTCTTGCCGCTGATCCTGTTCTTCGGCACTTTCAAGTACGCGGAAGGTCAGGCCGATGCGGCCGCGGCCTTCGCCACCCAGCATTTCGGCTTTCTGGTCTCCGGCGGCCAGGTCGGCCCGCAGGAGGCGCCGGTGCTGCTGGCGACCCTGGTGGTGATGGCGGCCACCCTGCTGCAGGCCCTGCTGCTCAAGCTGCGCGGCAAGAAGATCGACCTGATGCTCTGGATCAGCCTGGCCCTGGTGGTGGTGCTGGGCGGGGCCACCATCTGGTTCCACAGCGAGACCTTCATCAAGTGGAAACCCACCGGCCTGTACTGGGCCATGGCCCTGGTCTTCTTCGGCAGCCAGAGCTTCTTCAACAAGAACCTGCTGCAGGCCATGCTGGGCAAGGACCTGCAGCTGCCCGCCCCGGTGTGGCGCCGGCTCAACTGGGCCTGGGTGGCCTTCTTCGCCGCCATGGGCGTGCTCAATCTCTATGTGGCCTACCACTACAGCACCTCGACCTGGGCCAACTTCAAGGTCTTCGGCACCACGGGTCTGATGCTGATCTTCACCCTCGCCCAGGGTCTCTATATGAGCAAGTACCTGAGCGACGAGGGCAACAAGCAGGACTCCTCTTCCTCATGAGCCTGCTTGCCGAGATCGAGGGACGCCTGCGCGCCGCCCTGGCGCCCAGCGAGCTGGTGCTGCGCGACGACAGCGCCCTGCACGCCGGCCATGCCGGCGCCCGCGAAGGCGGGCATTACCACGCGCTCATCGTCAGCGAGCGCTTCAGGAATCTCCCACGGGTGGCCCGCCATCGCCTCGTATATGATGCCCTCGCCGAGCTGATGAAGCGGGGCATCCATGCGATGGCGATCGACGCCCGCACACCGGAGGAGCGCTGACCGCGCGCCTCCACAACGCGCCAGATGGCGCATTTTTCATCTCATAGCCGCTCATATTTCCATGAAGAAGTTTGTGCTCGCCGCCTCCGTCGCGGCCCTGTCCGCTGCGTTCCTGCCCGTGACGGCCAGTGCGCAAAACGTGGCCATCGTCAATGGCAAGCCCGTGCCCAAGGCCCGGGTGGAGCTGCTGGTCGGCCAGGTGACCAAGAACGGCCAGCCGCGCTCGCCGGAACTGGAAGCCCAGGTGCGTGACGAGGTCGTGCTGCGCGAGATCTTCATGCAGGAAGCCGCCAAGCGCGGCATCCCGCAGAGCGCCGACTACAAGGCCCAGATGGAGCTGGCCAGCCAGTCCATCATGATCCGCGAGCTCTTCGCCGACTACGCCAAGAAGAACCCGGTCACCGACGCCGACGCCCAGGCCGAGTACGACAAGTTCAAGGCCCAGAACAGTGGCACCGAGTACCGCGCCCGCCACATCCTGGTGGAGAAGGAAGAAGAGGCCAAGGCCCTGATCGCCCAGCTCAAGGGCGGCGCCAAGTTCGAGGACCTGGCCAGCAAGAACTCCAAGGACCCCGGTTCCGCCGCCAACGGTGGTGATCTGGACTTCGCCAACCCCGGCAACTTCGTGCCCGAGTTCAGCAAGGCCATGACCGAGCTGAAGAAGGGCGAATACACCCAGGAGCCGGTGAAGAGCCAGTTCGGCTTCCACATCATCAAGCTGGAAGACACCCGCGAAGCCCAGTTCCCCGCCTTCGAGGACGTCAAGCCGCAGATCCTTCAGCGCCTGGGTCAGCAGAAGCTGGCTGCCTTCCAGCAGGAGCTCAAGAGCAAGGCCAAGACGGACTACAAGTTCGCCAACTGAGCCGCTCCCTGAGCTGACACAAACCCGCGATCCGCCCCACCCGGGGCGCCGCGGGTTTTTTCATCTCCGCCCTCGCGCCCCATGCCCGCCACCCGCTTCGCCCGCCGCATCCTGCCCCACCCCGACACCCTGGCGCAAACCCAGGGCCTGCGCTGGCTGGGGCGCTATCTGGCGCCGCGGCCCTGGCTCTGGGTCGCGCACCGGCGCCGCGTGGCCCTGGGTGTGGCCGTGGGCCTGGCGGTGGGCGTGATTCCCCTGCCCACCCAGATGGTGCTGGCGGCCCTCGTGGCCATCGCCTGCCGCGCCAATGTGGCGGCCGCCGTGGCCGCCACCTGGCTCACCAATCCCTTCACCCTGGTGCCCATCTGGAGCCTGGCCATCGCCCTGGGCCGTCTGGCCTCGGGTCATGCCGGCCCGGTGGCCACACCGGAGATGCTGGAGATCGACTGGAGCGCCCCGCTGAGCTGGGGCACGGCCCTGATGGCCTGGATCTCCAATCTGGGCCCGCCCCTGTTGATGGGCCTGCCCCTGGCCGGCCTGCTGCTGGGGGCCCTGGCCTATGTGCTGGTCTGTCTGGGCTGGTGGGCCCTCATCCGCGGCGAGCGCTGGCGCCGGCTCAGGCGGCGCGCGCGGCCTCGCTGAAGGAGAGCAGTCGGCCCGCGTCGATGTGCAGCTGCCGCTGGCAGCGCGCCGCAATCGCCGGGTCATGCGTGACCAGCACCAGGGTGGTGCCCGCCTCACGGTTGAGCTCGAACATCAGCTCCATCACCGCCTGGCCGGTGGCGAAGTCCAGGCTGCCGGTGGGCTCGTCGGCCAGCAGCACCTCGGGCCGCAGCACAAAGGCCCGCGCCAGGGCCACGCGCTGCTGCTCGCCGCCCGAGAGCACGCGCGGGTAGTGCGAGAGGCGCTGGCCCAGACCCACGCGCTCCAGCATGCGCGTGGCCTGGGCACGCGCATCGCGCTCGCCGCGCAGCTCCAGGGGCAGCATCACGTTCTCCAGCGCCGTGAGATTGGCCAGCAGCTGGAAGCTCTGGAACACAAAGCCCACATGGCGCGCGCGCAGCGCGGCGCGCTGGTCCTCGTCCAGCGCAAAGAGGTCTTGCCCCGCCAGGCGCACGGTGCCGCCGCTGGGCGTATCCAGGCCCGCCAGGATGCCCAGCAGGGTGCTCTTGCCCGAGCCCGAGGCGCCCACGATGGCCGCCGATTCCCGCGCCGGCAGCGCGAAGGAGATGTCATGCAGAATCGTGAGCTGCCCGCTGGCGTCCTGCACCTGCTTGTGGACGCCCTGGACTTCGATGATGGCTTGGGACATGACTGCGACGAACTCTGTGAAGGTGAAGATGGATCGACGTCGGTGGATGCGCGACTGTAGCCTGCTGGCCCTGGGGCCGTGGGTGTCGGGTCTTGCCGCCGCGCAGGCGCAGACCCAGACCGCCAAGCCGCGCCGCGTGCTGGTGGTGGGCGACAGCCTCTCGGCCGAGTATGGCATTGCCCGCGGCAGCGGCTGGGTGGCCCTGCTGCAGCAGCGCCTGCAGGGGCATAAGCCGGCCTACGAGGTGATCAATGCCAGCATCAGCGGCGACACCACGGCCGGCGGCCGCGCCCGCCTGGCCGCGCTGCTGAGCCAGCATCGGCCCAGCCATGTGCTGATCGAGCTGGGCGGCAACGACGCCCTGCGCGGCCTGCCCCTGGCCAGCACGCGCGAGAACCTGCTGAGCATGGTGCGCGCGGCCAAGGCCGCCGGCGCCCGCGTGCAGCTGGTGGGCATGCAGGTGCCGCCCAACTACGGCAGCGCCTATGCGCGCGATTTCGCCGGCCTGTTTGCCGAGGTGGCGCGGGCCGAGAAGACCGCCCTTACCCCCTTCCTGCTGCAGGGCGTGGCCGACCGGCCGGATGCCATGGACTGGTTCCAGCCCGACCGCATCCACCCCCTGGCCAAGGCCCATCCGCTGATGCTGGAGCAGGTCTGGCAGGGGCTCAAGCCCCTGCTCTGAGGCGCTCAGGGCTGGACACGCTGGCGATCGCTCCAGCCATGGCGGCGTTGCGGCCCCTCGCCCCGCGCGGGCTCCGCGCCAGGGCGATCTGCGCGCCCCGGCGGCTCGCTGCGCTCCGGACGCTGGGGCTGAGGTTGAGGCTGAGCTTGGGGTGGCTGCCAGCCCGGTGAGGGCTCCCAGCGCCGCGGCATCTCGCTGCGAGGCGTTTCGGGTCGCGGCGCAGGGGCCGGCGCGGCGCCGCGCTCGCCCCAGGCCGGCCGGTCCCGGTCTCGCTCCCAATGGGCGGGTCGCTCGGGCCGCTGCCAGCGTGGCATCACATCCTGGCGCCCCTCTTGATGTCCGTTCTGACGTTCCTCCCGACGCTCCCCGAAACGCCAGTCGGGCCGGGGCAGCTCCGGTGCGCGCGGCGGCTCCCAGCGCGGCGACGGCGGGCGCACCGTGAGCGGCGAGTCGTTCAGGCGCTGGCCATAGCCGGGGCTGTGGCGGTAGTGCGGCACATAGGGCTGGCGCGGCCCCAGGGCCTGCCAGCCCGGCGGCGGCGGCTGGTGACGGTTCCAGCCCGGCGCACGCCCGGCTCCCCAGCCCACCAGGGCCGGGGCATAGACGGGCCGGCCCGTATAGGCGCCCGGCGCCCAGCACCAGCGCCCGCCCCAGCGCAGCCAGCGGCCGTAATGGAAGGGCGCAAAGCCCCAGGGCGCGGCATCCACCCAGGTCCAGCCCCAGCGCGCCGACCAGAGCCAGCGGCCCTGGCGGTAGGGCTCCCAGTCCGGGGCCACGGCGCTGGGCACCCAGAGCACGCCGTGCTCGGGATGCTGTTCCCATTGACCATAGGCATCGAGCACCTCGGCCCCGGTCATCTCCGGCGACACATGGTTCCAGGCCTGGTAGGGCCCCTCGGCGCGGCTTTGCGCCAGCACCCAGTCGCCGAAGACATCGCGCTGCAGGGCCTGGCGCTCCGCACGCGGACCGCCGCTCCACCAGAGCTCGGCCTGCTCGCCGCTGGACAGCCAGACCGGGTCGCCCGCCTCGCGCTCGCGCCACTCGAAGCGCAGCCGCCCCTCCCAGCTCTGGACGCGGCTGCCGCCGGCCCGCGCCAGCTGCTCCACGCGGTACAGGCCTTCACGCTCGGCCGTGACATCGCCCTCGCGCGTGAAGACACGGAACTCGTCGAGCAACTCGCGCTGACGCAGGCGCAGGGCCAGGCTACCGCGCAGCAGCTGCAGCTCCACGGCCTCGTCATCCAGGCGGCGCAGCAGCAGCTCGCTGTCCCCGTCCAGCCAGAGGCTGGTGGAGCCTATGCGAAGGCTCAGCCGCGCCTGGGGCGCGCTGCGCAGGCGCTCGCCGGGGCCCAGGGTCTGGTTCAGCAGCAGGGGCTGCCACTGGCCCGATTCGGGCTCCAGCCACCAGGCCTGACCGTCCAGGCCCGCCACCCGGCCGGCGCGTGCGGGCGGATCATCGGCGCTCTCCTGCGCCTGGGCCCATCCCGCGAGCGAAGCCAGCAGCAGGCACAGCAGCCAGCCCAGGGCCGGCGCAAGCCGCCCGCCAGATCGGCGCGGGCCTGGGCTGGCGGGCAGAAACGGTGCGGCGCACGTCATCGCGAAGATCTCCTCGGGCTGGCACTTCAACGCGCAGCCGCCAGACTCGGAGGACGGGCTTACAAAGTATTTCGGGCCGGCGCCGGCCCTGGCTCAGTCGTCGGAGCCGGGATCGAGCTCGGGGAAGAGCACCGAGGTGAAGCCGAAGCGGCTGAAGTCGCGCACCCGCATGGGATAGAGCTGGCCCATCAGGTGGTCGCACTCGTGCTGCACCACGCGGGCATGGAAGCCCTCGGCGAGACGATCGATGGGCTGGCCCTCCAGATCGAAGCCGCGGTAGCGGATGCTGGCATGACGAGGCACCACGCCGCGCAGGCCGGGCACTGAGAGGCAGCCCTCCCAGCCCTCTTCCAACAGCTCGGACTGCGGCGTGATCTCCGGGTTGATCAGCACCGTCATGGGCACGGGCGGTGCCTCCGGATAGCGCTCATTGCGCTCGAAGCCGAAGATCACCAGCTGCAGGTCCACGCCGATCTGGGGCGCGGCCAGGCCAGCGCCGTTGGCGGCCTTCATGGTGTCCAGCATATCGGCCACCAGCTCGCGCAGGGCCGGGCTGCCGAACTCACGCACCGGCTGGGCCACACGCAGCAGGCGCGGGTCGCCCATCTTCAGGATCTCTCGAACCGCCATGGCGGGCCCCTCTCTTCTTCGGCTATGGTTGAGGCATTCTAAGGAGGGAGACAAGCCTCATGAGCCCGTACCTGCAGGACCTGGGCGATGGCGTGTACGCCGTCGACACCGGTTTTCAGCGCGATCATTTCGATGCCGCCTACCTGGTGGTGGAGGCCGGCCACGCCGCCTTCATCGACACCGGCACCAACCATGCCGTGCCTCGCCTGCTGGGCGCGCTTGAGGCCCTGGGACTCAGTCCTGAAGCCGTGGACTGGGTGATCCCCACCCATGTGCATCTGGACCATGCCGGCGGCGTGGGCCTGCTGATGCAGTCCCTGCCCCGGGCCCGGCTGCTGGTGCATCCGCGCGGCGCCCGCCACCTGATCGACCCGACAGCGCTCTACCAGGGCGCCCTGGCCGTCTATGGTGAGGCCGAGATGCAGCGCTCCTACGGCCAGCTGCTGAGCGTGCCGTCCGAGCGCGTGGACACCAGCACGGACGGCCAGATCGTCTCGCTGGCCGGTCGCGAGCTGCTGTTGGCCGACACCCCCGGCCATGCCCGCCACCATCACTGCCTCTGGGACGCACGCAGCCAGGCCTGGTTCACCGGCGATACCTTCGGCCTGTCCTATCGCGAGTTCGACCATGCCGAGCACGGCGCCTGGATCATGCCCACCAGCACCCCGGTGCAGTTTGAGCCCGAGGCCTTGCTGGCCTCGATGGAGCGCATGCTGGCCCGCTCGCCGCGCCAGATGTTCCTGACCCATTACGGTCGCGTGGGCGGCAGCGTGGCCGAGGTGCAGCGCCTGGCCGGCCTGCTGCGCACACAGATTGCCGAGATGGTGGCCATCGCCCGCGCCAGCCAGGGGCAGGCCGAGCGACATGCGGCGCTCAAGAGCGGGCTGGAGGCACTCTATCTGCGCGAACTGGCCCGCCATGGCTGCGCGCTGCCGCTGGAGCGCCAGCGCAGCCTGCTGGCCATGGATGTGGAGCTCAACGCCCAGGGCCTGGGCGTGTGGCTGGACAAGCAGTTCAGCTAGGCACGGCGGGCCGACTCAGCCCGCCAGGGCCACATAGACTTCCTGCACATCGTCGCAGGCGTCGATGGCGGCCAGAAAGGCTTCCACCTCTTCCAGCTCGGCGGCCCCCAGGGAGAGCGGGGTCTTGGGGCGGTAGCCCAGCTTGGCGCTAGTCACGCCAAAACCCTGGGCCGGCAGGGCACGGCAGACCAGGTCCAGATCGGCGGCATCGGTGTAGAACAGCGCAGCGCCGCCCTCCCCGTCCTCATCCGCCTCCACCGTCTCGAAGTCCTGGGCGCCGGCCTCGATGGCAGCCAGCTCGATATCGGCATCGGCCTGCAAGGGGCTGGCCTCGATGATGCCCAGGTGATCGAAGTCCCAGCTCACCGAGCCGCTCACGCCCAGCTGGCCCTTGCGGAAGAGCACGCGCATCTCGGAGGCGGTGCGGTTCACGTTGTCGGTCAGACATTCCACGATCACGGCCACCCGGTGCGGGGCGAAGCCCTCGTAGGTGACGCGCTCGAAGTTCACCGCCTCACCCAGCAGGCCCGCGCCCTTCTTGATGGCCCGCTCCAGCGTGTCGCGCGGCATGGAGGCCTTCTTGGCCTGCTCCACCACCATGCGCAGGCGGGCATTCATATCGGGATCGGCGCCGCCGCGCGCGGCCTGCATGATTTCCTTGGACAGCTTGGTGAACATGCGGCCCTTGGCATTTGCCGCGATGTCCTTGTGCTTGGCCTTCCACTGTGCGCCCATGAATCGGCTCTCTTCCTACTGGTCTTTGCTGAAACGTCCGGGCTTATACACCCGGACGGCCCGCAACGGCCGGCCGCACCGTCAAGAAGCGCCGGGTTTTCTCAGGCGTCCAGGCCCAGTTCCTGGATCTTGCGGGTGATGGTGTTGCGGCCTATGCCCAGCTTCTGCGCCGCCTCGATGCGGCGGCCACGGGTCAGGTCCAGGGCAGTGAGGATGAGGCTGGCCTCGAAGCGCCGGGTCAGCTGATCCCAGACCTCGGGCTCGCCGCTGGCCAGCAGGCGCCGCGCCTCGCGTGCCATCTCGGCCACCCAGACATCGGGGCCAGTGGCGGCCGGGATGGCCGGTGCCACGAGCTCACCCAGGGCCTGGGCCGGGGCGGCCAGCGGCAGGCCCGCCGCGGCCGCGGCCAGCGTGGGGCTTTGCGGCTGCAGCAGCTCCTGGGGCAGATCCTTGGGCTCCACCACCTGGCTGGGCGCCATCACGCTGAGCCAGTGGCAGACGTTCTCCAGCTGGCGCACATTGCCCGGAAAGTCGAAGGCCACCAGCTTGGTCAGGGCCGCGTCCGACAGGCGCTTGGGCTCCACGCCCAGTTCGGTGGCGCTGCGCTGCAGGAAGTAGCGGGCCAGCACCGGGATGTCCTCGCGGCGCTCGCGCAGGGCCGGCAGGCGCAGGCGGATCACGTTGAGGCGGTGGAACAAGTCCTCGCGGAAGCCGCCCTGACGCACCCGCTCCTCCAGATTCTGGTGGGTGGCGGCGATCACGCGCACATTGCTCTTGAGCGGGCTGTGGCCGCCCACGCGGTAGAACTGGCCATCCGACAGCACGCGCAGCAGGCGGGTCTGCAGGTCCAGCGGCATATCGCCGATTTCATCGAGGAAGAGCGTGCCGCCATCGGCCTGCTCGAAGCGGCCGCGGCGCGTGGCCTGGGCGCCGGTGAAGGCGCCACGCTCATGGCCGAAGAGCTCGCTCTCCAGCAGGTCCTTGGGGATGGCCGCGGTGTTGATGGCCACAAAGGGGCCGTCGGCGCGCGGGCTGTGCTTGTGCAGGGCGCGCGCCACCAGCTCCTTGCCCGAACCGGATTCGCCGGTGATCAGCACCGTGACATGGCTCTGGCTCAGGCGGCCGATGGCGCGGAACACGTCCTGCATGGCCGGTGCCTGGCCCAGCATCTCGGGCACCTGGGCCGCGGCCTCCTCGGCCACCGCCTCGCGCTGGCTCTCCTCCTGGGCGCGGCGGATCAGCTCCACCGCGCGGCTGAGGTCGAAGGGCTTGGGCAGGTATTCGAAGGCGCCGCCCTGGAAGGCCGAGACGGCGCTGTCCAGATCGGAGTAGGCAGTCATGATGATGACGGGCAGGCCCGGCATCTTCTGCTTGACCTTGGCCAGCAGCTCCAGGCCCGAGCCGCCGGGCATGCGGATGTCGGAAACCAGGACCTGGGGGCTGTCGCCCTCGTCCAGCGCGGCCAGCAGATCGCGGCCATTGCTGAAGCTGCGTACCGGCAGGCCCTCGCGGCTCAGGGCTTTCTCCAGAACGAAACGGATGGAGTGGTCGTCGTCACAAATCCAGATGGACTTCATGCAGTGCTCCCCTTTGCCGACCGCGTATCAGGGCAAAGGCAGGGTGATTCGGAAATCGGTCCGGCCCGGTTCGCTGTCGCAGTCGATCATGCCCTGATGCTGCTGAGCGATGGTTTGTGCCAGGGTCAGACCCAGACCGGTCCCACCATCCCGGCCGGAGACCAGGGGGTAGAAGATGCGATCGCGGATCTCGGCTGGCACACCGGGACCGTTGTCCTGGATATGCAATTCCAATGCCAAGCGCCAGCGCTGCTTGCCGATGGTGACCTGGCGGGCCACGCGGGTCTGCAGCGTGATCTGGGCGGTGCCCTGGGCAATCTGGGCATGCAGGGCCTGGGCGGCGTTCTGCACGATATTGAGCACGGCCTGTATCAGCTGCTCGCGGTCGCCGCGAAAGTCGGGCAGCGAGGTGTCGTAGTCGCGCAGCACGGCCAGGCCGCGTGGGTATTCGGCCAGGATGACCGAGCGCACGCGCTCACAGACCTCGTGGATGTTCACATCGCCCACCACCTGGGCGCGGCGATGCGGCGCCAGCAGGCGGTCCACCAGGGACTGCAGGCGGTCGGCCTCATGCACGATGACCTGGGTGTACTCGCCCAACTCCGGCTCGTTGAGTTCCAGGGCCAGCAGCTGGGCCGCACCGCGTATGCCGCCCAGCGGGTTCTTGATCTCGTGGGCCAGATTGCGGATCAGCTCCTTGGTGGCCTGCACCTGGTCCAGGGTGCGCTCCTCGCGGTCCTGACGCGCCTGCTGGGCGTTCTCGATCAGCTCCACCAGCACGCGCTCGGGGCTGTCGGTCTGGCTGACGATGACCTGGACCGGCAGCAGGTCCTCATGCGGGCGTGGGCCACGGCGCAGCTGGGCGTCGAAGCGGCTGCTGGAATAGGCATTGCCGGCCACCGCGCTCACGGTCTCGCGCAGGCGCGCCGCCTCGGCAAACCAGTCGAAGAGATTGAGGCCCTGCACCGCCCGGCGCGAGAGCCGCATCACGGATTCGAAGGCGGCGTTGGCAAACAGGCATTCGCCATCGGGCTGCACCACGGCCACCATGGTGGCCAGCAGGTCGAAGGCCTCGTAGCCTGAGGGAGGATGCTCGTTCATGCTCGTACGGTCCCGTTGCGGACCGCCGCCCCCCGAGCAGGGCGCTCAGGGCAGCTTGGAGATCTCGCGCTTGAGGGCCTGGATGTCGGCCTCCTGGCGGGCGATATTGGCCTTGAGTTCGGCCACCCGGTCCAGGTACTTCTGGAAATTGCGTTCATCGCCGCGGCGCTCGGGCTGACCGCCCTGGTACTCGCGCTGCAGCTCCGCCAGGCGGGTCTCGCTGTCGCGCAGCTCGGCCTCCAGCACACGGCGGCGCTCGTCATCACGGCCCTTCTGCTGAGCCGGGTCCACCCGGCCCTCAGCATTGCCGCTCCGCGCCGGTGTGGCCGCGCCGGATGCTGGCGCCGCGGCGCGTGGCTTGGGCGACTGCAACACCGTGATCGGCGTGCCGTCTATCGAGCGACAGCCTTTCTCCTGGGCCTCCTTGGGCGTGAGCGCGTCGGTGTAGAGCACCGGCGGTCCCGGGCAGCGGTAGACCTGGGCCTGGGCGCCGGAGGCGAGGGCCAGGAAGCTCAGCAGCAGGCAGGCGTGGCGATAGGACATGGCGCGATTGTGGCGCAAGCCGCGGGGCGGAAAAGAGAAGGGACGGCCAAAGCCGTCCCCCGCACGCTGGCCGGGGCAGCGTGGCGTGGCCGGCACGCTCGCTGCCCATGCGCATCACAGCGCGTAGTACATGTCGAATTCCACCGGGTGGGTGGCCATGCGGAAGCGGGTCACCTCCTGCATCTTCAGCTCGATATAGGCATCGATGAAGCTGTCGGTGAACACGCCGCCCTTGGTCAGGAAGGCACGATCCTTGTCCAGATACTCCAGGGCCTGGTCCAGGCTGTGGCAGACGGTCGGGATCTTCGCGTCTTCTTCCGGCGGCAGGTGGTACAGGTCCTTGGTGGCGGCCTCACCCGGGTGGATCTTGTTTTCCACGCCGTCCAGACCGGCCATCAGCAGGGCTGCGAAGCACAGGTAGGGGTTGGCGGAAGGATCCGGGAAGCGCGCCTCGACGCGGCGGCCCTTGGGATTAGCCACGTAGGGGATGCGGATCGAGGCCGAGCGGTTCTTGGCCGAGTAGGCCAGCTTCACCGGGGCTTCGAAGCCGGGGACCAGACGCTTGTAGCTGTTGGTGCCGGGGTTGGTGATGGCGTTCAGGGCACGGGCGTGCTTGATGATGCCGCCGATGTAGTACAGGGCGAAGTCGGAGAGACCGGCGTAGCCGTCACCGGCGAACAGGTTCTTGCCGTCCTTCCACACGGACTGGTGCACGTGCATGCCGCTGCCGTTGTCGCCCACGATGGGCTTGGGCATGAAGGTGGCGGTCTTGCCGTAGGCATGGGCCACGTTCTGGATCACGTACTTCTGCAGCTGGGTCCAGTCGGCGCGCTGCACCAGGGAGCTGAACTTGGTGCCGATTTCCATCTGGCCGGCGTTGGCCACTTCGTGGTGATGCACTTCAACCGGGATGCCCAGTTGTTCCAGCACCAGGCACATTTCCGAGCGCATGTCCTGGCCGGAGTCGACCGGGGGCACCGGGAAGTAGCCGCCCTTGACGGTGGGACGGTAGCCGGAGTTGCCGTGCTCGTATTCCTTGCCGGTGTTCCAGGCGGCTTCCTCGGACTCGATCTTGAAGAAGGAGCCCGACATATCGTTGGCCCAGCGCACCGAGTCGAAGATGAAGAACTCGGGCTCGGGACCGAAGAAGGCGGCGTCGCCCAGGCCCGAGGACTTCAGATAAGCCTCGGCGCGCTTGGCCAGGGAGCGCGGGTCGCGCTCATAGGCCTTGCCGTCGGCCGGATCGATGACGTCGCAGGTCAGGATCAGGGTCGGCTCTTCGAAGAAGGGGTCGATATTGGCCGTGTTCGGGTCCGGCATCAGCAGCATGTCGGAGGCTTCAATGCCCTTCCAGCCGGCGATAGAAGAACCGTCGAAGGCATGGCCCGACGAGAACTTGTCTTCATCGAAGTGCGACACGGGCACGGACACGTGCTGCTCCTTGCCACGGGTGTCGGTGAAACGGAAGTCAACGAACTTGACTTCGTTGTCCTTCACCATTTGCATCACGTCGGCGACGGTCTTGGCCATCAAAAACTCCTAAGCGGATTGGGACGGGGTGTGAATACGTCGAAAAAGAATTCGGCGAGCGCCTCTTGGCGTCCATCCAAGAGAAAGCAGTTTGCGTGCCAGCACGGGCACCAAGGTCCCTCGAGAGGCGCCAGCACGGTGCATCCCCATGATCTCGCGCCTTTGCCGGCTTTCGGTGCGCTGCGCGCCCGGGAACAGCGGCCATTCGCTCCACCTCGGGCCCGCGCCAGCACCAGCGCGGTGCATCCTAGCGCACCAATTCGGTTCTTATCAATGCACCAAACTGGATCAGACCGGTTTTGAGCGCCTCGTAGGCCTGCAGCAGGGCTGGCTCGCCCAGTTCGGGGCCGGCCTTGACGCCCAGCTCGATATGGCGCCCCCACTGCGGATGGTCCACGCTGGGCAGGCTGAAGACTTTGATGCCGGCATGCTCGGCCTCGATGCGCTCCATCAGCGGCGTCAGCGTGGCCTCCATGGCACCGCTCACGATCAGGGAGCGCTCGCGCACGCCGGTGGCGCGGTGCAGGTCGGCGTGGCGCTGGTCCAGCACCCACTCCATCATGGGGTGGGCCATGACCGGGAAGCCCGGCACGAAGTAGACCGTACCCACGAAGAAGCCGGGAATGCGGTTGTAGGGATTGGGGATGAGCTCGGCCCCGGCGGGGAAGCGGCCCATCTCGAAGCGGCGCAGGCTGTCCGGGTGTTCGGCATCGGCCGCCTGGCCCTGCTCGGCCGCCATCTCCTGGATGCGGCCCCAGATCAGATTGCGGGCGCCGGGGTGGATCAGCAGCTCGCGCCCCAGGGCGGCGGCCGCGGCCTGGCGGGTGTGATCGTCGGGCGTGGCGCCGATGCCGCCGCAGCTGACCACCAGATCGCCGCTGGCAAAGGCCCGGCGCAAGGTGGCGGTGAGCCGCTCGCGGTCATCCCCCACATACTCGGCCCAGGACAGGCTCAGGCCGCGCGCGGCCAGCAGGGCAATGAAGGTGGCGAGGTGCTTGTCCTGGCGCTTGCCGGACAGGATTTCATCGCCAACGATGATCAGGCCGATGTTCATGGCGGAAAAGACTGAAGAAGGAAAACAGACTCAGGGCAGCAGCGGCGGGGGCGGCGCAGGCGGCATGGCGGCCCCTTCGGGCGCGGCGTCCAGCACCTCCACCGGCGCGGCGGGCGGGACGGCTGCAGCCGCCGCCGCAGCCTGCTCGGCGCGCTGGCTGGCCAGGGCGGCGAGGGCGTAATGCGCGAACCACAAGGTGGAGAAGGCAAAGACCAGGGTGTAGAGCCAGACCGTCAGCACCACCAGCACCGGCGCGAAGACCACGGTCAGCACGCCAAAGGCCCAGATCATGGCGGGCGCGGCGCCCAGATAGCCGGTGACCACGCCCATGGTGAGCAGGGGCAGACGATGTTCGCGCATCAGCTGGCGACGCTCCTGGGGCGAGGCATGCTCGGCCAGCACATCGAAGGTGAAGACCCGGTAGGACAGCCAGCCCCAGATCAGCGGCGGCAGCACCAGCACCAGGGGCGGAATCAGCCAGAAGGGCATGCTCAGGAACAGCGCCAGCAGGGCCCCCGCCGAGCACAGCAGGGACCAGGCCAGACCCTGCCACCAGTGCGCTCCCTGTTTGCGTTCCAGCGTGGGAAAGCGGCGCTCGGCCACCAGGGCCACGATGGAGGGCGTCATCAGCAGGGCCACCAGCACCAGGCTCAGCACCATCACCAGGGGCAGGGCCATGACGATGACCAGCAGGGGCGCGATCACGCTGCGAAAGCCCTCCCCGCCCACGCTGGCCAGCCAGCGCAGCAGGCTCTCCACCAGCAGCCAGGATTCGAGCGTGGCGCGCACCGCGTCCACCGCCGGTTCCCAGAAGAAATAGGCCAGGCCCACGCTCAGGCCGGCGGCCACAAGCAGGGGCAGCAGGGACAGGCCGATGACACGCGGATGCAGGCAGTAGGCGGCGGCGCGCCAGCAGGCATCGGCCAGGCGGCCCATGGTGTTCACCATCGTCGGGATCTCTCTTCTTGCAGTCGGTCCAGACTGCAAGCATACCCGTCAGCGCCGCGGCAGCAGCTGGCCGGCCAGGCGGCGCAGACCCAGCCACTGCTGGGCCCAGAATCCGCGCCCGTAGTCGCGCCCGCCCTCCTGCGGCAGCTGATCGCGGATGCCGGTGGGTTCATAGCGCAGCTGCCAGTCGGCCGTGCCGAAGAGCTGGTCCCAGATGGGAAAGAGCACCGCGAAATTGCAGCCGCCCAGGGTGCCGCGCCCGCCCTCGGCCTCGTGGCCGATGCCAATGGCGTGATGGCGGCGATGAAAGCGCGGGCTCACCAGCAGGCGCTCCAGCCAGGCCCCGAACCACAGGCGCACATTGGCGTGCGAGAAGCTCTCCACCAGCTGCGAGATCGCCACCAGGGCCACGAACTGCCCCGGCCCCACGCCCACCAGGCGGGCCAGCAACACGAAGGCCGCGTCGATCAGCACATCGTCCAGCAGATGGTTGCGGGTGTCGCTCCACAAGGTCATCTGGCGCTGGCTGTGGTGTAGGGCATGCAGCTGCCACCACCAGTGGAACTGGTGCTGGGCACGGTGCAGCCAGTAGTTCACGAAGTCGAAAAGCAGCAGGTAGAGCAGGAAGCTCACCCAGGGAATGTCGCTGACGCCCGGCCATAAGGCCTCCAGCTGCAAGGTGGGCACACCCGCCAGGCGCATCTGGCCGGAGAGCGCGTCCCACAGCGGCTCGATGGCGAAGAACAGCACCACCCGCACCAGGCCCAGGCGATGGATCAGGGTGTAGATCACATCCACCCGCACCGCGGCGGGATCGCTGACCGGCTCCACCGGCCGCCAGCGCTCCAGGGCGCGGAACAGGGTGATCATCACCAGGAGCTGGAGCAGGCCCACCAGCAGCCAGCCGGTGGCGGCATAGCCGTCCTCCAGCAGATTGCCCAGGCCCAGGGCAAACATCAGGGGCTGCAACAGCTGCTCGAACAGCCATTGCTGGGCGGTGTCAAAGCTCTCGATCAGGGCGTCCATGCTCTCAGGGCTGGCGGGGCTTGGCGGCCGCCGCCGGCGAATTCATCGGGTTCATCAGGCGGGCATAGCGCGGATGCTCGCGCAGCGGCGCAAAGCACATGCCCCGCGCCTTCAGGCCTTCGATCAGGGGCTCCAGCACCGCCGGCGCCCAGGCCTCCTGGCGCGACCAGATGCCCAGATGGGCCAGCAGGATATCGCCGGGACGCACATCCCGCAGGGCCTTGTCCAGCAGCTGGGCATTGGGGTAGCGCCGGCTGTCCAGCTCATCGCCCAGGAAGCCCGCGGCGCTCCAGGGCACATGCTCGAAGCCGCAGGCGCGGGCCGCATCCAGCAAGGCCTTGGAGGCCTTGCCCGCGGGCGCACGGAAAATGGGTCCCATATCGCGCCCGGTCATGGCCTTGAAGCGCTGGGCCGGCTTCTTCAGCTCCTCGCAGTACTCGCGGGCGCTGAGCTCGCGGTAGCGCGCCGGCTGCTCGCCGGCCTGGGTGCGGAAACGAAAGCGCGGCTCGCCGTCCGGCCCCGGCGGCAGATCGGCCAGCCAAATGTCATGGGCCCAGGTGTGGGAGCCGAAGTCATGGCCCTCGGCCGCGCGCTCGCGCCACCAGGGCGCCCATTGCTCGTCCAGGGTGCTGCCGCCGTTGAGCGTGGGCTCCTCGGCCAGGAAGAAGGTGAGACGCAGCTGATGCTTCCTGATCAGCTCGGCCACCAGGGGGGCCACCCCCATATGGCCGGTGTCGAAGGTCAGGAAGACCGGCTTCTCGCCGGCCTGGCAGGCCGAGGCCCCCAGATGCACGGCCGCCAGCGCGGCACAGGCCCAGGCACGTGCCCTGATCATCATCAGCGCGGAGCGTGGTCGAGTGTCCAGACGCCGTGGGGCGACTTGCCGACCTTGACCTTGCGCAGCACCTGGCGCTTCTCGATATCGATCATGGTCAGCTTGCCGGCCCAGCGCGAGGTGACCAGCAGGGTCTTGCCATCGGCCAGCACATCCATATCGTCCGGGCCGCCGGGGCCGGGCAGCTCGGCCACGACCGTGAAGTCGGAGAGCTGGATCTTGCTGATGGTGTTGGCCGCGCGATTGCTCACAAAGACATGGCGCTTGTCGCCCAGGGCGCGGAAGGAGTGGGCGCCCTTGCCCGTGGGCAGGCGCTTGACCAGGCGTGGCTGGGCGCCCTGCACGTCATAGACCTCCACCACCGCGTCGCCGGTCAGGGCCACCAGCAGGTGCTTGTCGTCCGGGGTCAGGTAGATGTCGGCCGGCATCTTGCCCACCTTGATCTTCCAGCGCGGCGTCTGGTCGGCCAGGTTCACGGCCATCAGCTCGTCGCTGTCCTGCAGCGAGACATAGAGCAGGGAGCTCTTGCTGTCGATGGAGAGATGGCTGGGGGTCTTGGGCGCCTCCACGCGCTTGACCAGCTGCAGGGGCTTGGCCGCATCGCCGGGCACCCAGCGGTAGATGGCCACATGGTCCAGGCGGTTGGCCGCGGTGACGAACCACTTCATGTCCGGCGAGAAGCGCAGGTGGTAGGGGTCGCTGATGCCTTGCAGCACGCGCTGGACCTGGGCCGTGCGCGGGTCGATGAAGGTGAGCGAGTCGCCCAGGGCGTTGGCCACGATCAGGGACTTCTCGTCCGGCGTCAGGTAGAGGTGGTGCGGTTCCTTGCCGGTGGGAATGCGCTTGAGCTGGGTGAAGCTCACCGGGTCGACCACACTGATGTCGGCGTCCAGCGAGTTCAGCACGAAGATGGGGCTGTTGGCGGGACTGTTGGCCCAGGCCGCCGCGCCGGCGGTACCCAGCAGGCCGGCAAGGGCCAGACGCGCCAGCGCCTGCGGCCAGCGGTTTGCGATGGAGGTCAGCAAGCTCTCATTCCTTGGATTCGACGCACGACCCGGGCCGCGACCGCGGCACAGGGAGACAGAAAAGACAAAGGGCAGTGCGTGCACTGCCCTCAAGTGTAGGCGGGGGTGGATTGGGCCCAGCTTAAGAAGGATCAAGTCCGCCCCGGGACCCCGCCCCCATCAGGCCGACTCACTCACTCGTCATCGCCACCGCCGAGCACGCCGCCCAGCAGGCCGCCGGCCGCGATGCCGCCCAGCAGCGAACCTTCCTCACGGCCGCCACCGCCGGTCTGGGGCGCGGCGGCGAAGATGCGCGAGGCCAGACGCGAGAAGGGCAGGCTCTGCAGCCAGACTTCGCCCGGGCCGGTCAGCTTGGCCAGGAACAGGCCCTCGCCGCCAAACAGCGCGGTCTTGATCTTGCCCACGTACTGGATCTCGAAGTCCACGCCGGGCGTATAGGCCACCACGCAGCCGGTGTCCACCAGCAGGGTCTGGCCGGGCTGCAGGGTGCGGCGCACCACCGTGCCGCCGGCGTGCACAAAGGCCAGGCCGTCGCCCTCGAGCTTCTGCATGATGAAGCCCTCGCCACCGAAGAAGCCGGTGCTGAGCTTCTGCTGGATGGCGATGCCCAGGGAGACGCCGCGCGCCGCGCACAGGAAGGCGTCCTTCTGGCAGATCAGGGTGCCGCCCAGCTGGCGCAGATCCATGGGCAGGATCTTGCCCGGATAGGGCGCGGCGAAGGCCACGCGCTGCTTGCCGCCAGCGTTGTTGGTGTAGATGGTCGTGAACAGCGACTCGCCAGTAATCAGGCGCTTGCCCGCCCCCAGCAGCTTGCCGAAGAAGCCGCCCTGCTGCTTGGAGCCGTCGCCGAACACCGTGTCCATGGCGATGCCGGCATCCATGAACATCATGCTGCCCGCCTCGCCGATGGCCGCCTCGCCGGGATCGAGCTCGACCTCGACGAACTGCATCTCGCTGCCCTTGATCTCGTAATCCACCACGTCCATTGCCATCGCTTCGTTCTCCCGGCCCTTGAGGCCAACCACTGTGAAACGGCCGCGATGGTAACCAAATCCGGCCTGCCTATACTGGGCAACCATGAACGACACGAGCACCGCCCCCGCCCTTCCGGCCCTGAAGCCCGGCGACAGCTATGTGCAGTCGTTCGCGCGCGGCCTGGCGGTGATCCGGGCCTTCAATGCCGAGGCCCCACGCCAGACGCTCACCGAGGTGGCCAAGCGCTGTGGCCTGACGCGGGCCGGCGCGCGCCGCATCCTGCTCACGCTGGAGACCCTGGGCTATGTGCGCAGTGACGGCCGCCTGTTCTACCTCACGCCCAAGATCCTGGACCTGGGCTTCGCCTATCTCTCGTCCCAGCCCCTGTGGCAGTTCGCCGAGCCGGTGATGCAGACCCTGGTGGCCGATCTGCGCGAGAGCTGCTCGGCCGCGGTGCTGGAGGGCGAGGACATCGTCTATGTGCTGCGCGTGCCGGCGCGCAAGATCATGAGCATCAATCTGGGCCTGGGCAGCCGGCTGCCGGCCTGGTGCACCTCCATGGGCCGGGTGCTGCTGGCGGCCCTGCCGCCCGATGAGCTGGAGGCCCATCTGGCCGCGCTGGCGCTGCAGCGCTTCACCGCCCGCACCGTGCCCAGCCTGGAGGAATTGCGCCTGCGCATCGCCGCCGCGCGCGAGCAGGGCTGGTGCCTGGTGAACCAGGAGCTGGAAGAGGGCCTGGTGTCCCTGGCCGCCCCCATCGTGGACCGCAGCGGCCGCACCGTGGCTGCGCTCAATGTGAGCACCCAGGTCAACCGCAATCCACCCGAGAGCCTGCTGGCCCAGCACCTGCCCCGGCTGCTGGAGGCGGCGCAGAGCATTTCGAGGCTTTTGCAGATTCGGGCGGGTTGAGATGGAAGAAGACGGCCCGTGGGCCGTCTTCTTGCCTACTTGAACGCTAGCTCGAATAGCAACTCTCCCCAGCCAGTCCACGCATGACGTGGGCTGTCGTTCGTCAGGCGTCGGACCGTCCTCAGGACGGTCCTCGGTCAGCCTCTCCCCAGCCAGCCCACGCACGACGTGGGCTGTCGTTCGTTGCGGGTCGGACAGGCCACCGGCCTGTCCTCGCTCGCAACTCACCCCATATGCAAACCGCCGTTGCAGGAGAAGTCGGCGCCGGTGGTGAAGCCCGAGGTGTTGCTGGCCAGCCAGCCCACGATGGAGGCGATCTCCGAGGGCTCGCCCAGACGCTTGACCGGGATCTGGGCCACGATCTTCTCCAGCACATCGGGGCGCACGGCCTTGACCATGTCGGTGCCGATATAGCCGGGGCTCACGGTGTTCACGGTCACGCCTTTGCTGGCCAGCTCCTGGGCCAGGGCCATGGTGAAGCCGTGCATGCCGGCCTTGGCGGCCGAGTAGTTGGTCTGGCCGGCCTGGCCCTTCTCGCCATTGACCGAGGAGATGTTGATGATGCGGCCCCAGCCCTTGTCCACCATGCCCGGCACCACCTGCTTGGTGACGTTGAACATGCTGGTCAGGTTGGTGCTGATCACCGCGTCCCAATCCTCGCGGCTCATCTTGAGGAACATGCGGTCCTTGGTGATGCCAGCGTTGTTCACCAGCACATCGATCTGGCCATGTTCGGCGATCGCCTTCTCGAAGGCTTGCACGGTGGAATCCCACTCGGCCACATTGCCCACCGAGGCGTAGAAGGTGTAACCCAGCGCGGCCTGCTCGGCGATCCACTTGGCATGGTCACGGCTGGGGCCGCAGCCGGCGATGACCTTGAAGCCGTCCTGGTGCAGTTGCTGGCAGATGGCGGTGCCAATGCCTCCCATACCACCGGTCACATAGGCGATTTTTCCGTTGCTGCTGCTGCTCATCTGTCGCTCCTTTGCCTCCATGGCTTTGTCGGGACGGCTGTCCCGGTTTCAGGCTCCCGCAGGCCCGGCCCTCGGTCAAGCGGGTTGCCCCTGAGTTCTCTGTTTCTCTCCCTGCGGGGCCGCGCTCAGCGCTCCACCGTCAGCGCCACGCCCATGCCGCCGCCGATGCACAGCGAGGCGATGCCCTTCTTGGCATCGCGCTTTTGCATCTCGTGCAGCAGGGTCACCAGGATGCGCGCGCCCGAAGCCCCGATGGGGTGGCCCAGGGCGATGGCACCACCGTTGACATTGACCTTGCTGGTGTCCCAGCCCATCTCCTGATGCACGGCGCAGGCCTGGGCCGCGAAGGCTTCGTTGATCTCCAGCAGGTCCAGGTCCTGGGGCTTCCAGCCGGCGCGCTCCAGCGCCTTGCGCGCGGCCGGCACCGGGCCCATACCCATATAGGCCGGGTCCAGGCCCGCGCTGGCGTAGGAGGCGATGCGCGCCAGCGGCGTCAGGCCCAGGCTGGCGGCCTTGGCCGCGCTCATCAGCACCAGGCCGGCGGCACCATCGTTCAGGCCCGAGGCATTGCCGGCGGTCACGCTGCCGGTCTTGTCGAAGGCGGGACGCAGGCCGGCCAGGGCCTCGGCATTGGTCTTGCGGTTGATGAACTCGTCAGTCGCGAAGATCAGGGGATCGCCCTTCTTCTGCGGAATGCTCACCGGCACGATCTCGTCCTGGAAGCGGCCGGCGTCCTGGGCCGCGGCGGCCTTGAGCTGGGAGGCCAGGGCCAGGGCGTCCTGGGTCTCGCGGCTGATGCCGTGCTGCCTGGCCACGTTCTCGGCCGTGATGCCCATGTGGTACTGGTTGTAGACGTCCCAGAGGCCGTCCACGATCATGGTGTCCACCAGCTTCCAGTCGCCCATGCGCTGGCCCTCGCGCGAGCCCGGCAGCACATGGGGCGCCAGGCTCATGTTCTCCTGGCCGCCGGCGATGACGATCTCCGAGTCGCCATCACGGATGGCCTGGGCGGCCAGCATCACGGCCTTGAGGCCGGAGCCGCAGACCTTGTTGATGGTCATGGCCGGCACGGCCTGCGGCAGGCCGGACTTGATCACGGTCTGGCGCGCGGGGTTCTGGCCCGAGCCGGCGGTCAGCACCTGGCCCAGAATCACCTCGCCCACCTGGCCGCCTTCCAGGCGCGCGCGCTGCAGCAGGGCCTGCACCACGGTGGCGCCCAGCTCGGGCGCCGGGGTCTTGGCCAGGCTGCCGCCGAATTTGCCGATCGCGGTACGGGCCGCGGCAACGATGACGATGTCGGTACTCATGGGACGCTGTCTCCTGTTCAGGCTTTGGTCTTGACGTAGCGGCCGGGGGCCGGCTCGATGGCTTTGTGGCCGCGCCCGCCATAGGCACGCGGCGCCGCTTTTTTGGCGCCGGCGTGGCCGGCCAGCCAGGCGGCCCAGTCGGTCCACCAGCTGCCCTCATGCTCGACGGCGCCTTCCAGCCACTGCGAGGCCTCGGGCGGCAGGGCCGTGCTCTTGGCGATCCAGTGGCTGCGCTTCTTCTTGGCCGGCGGGTTGATCACGCCGGCGATATGGCCCGAGGCGCCCAGCACAAAGCGCTTCTTGCCGGCGAAGATCTGGGTGGAGCGGTAGGCGCTGTCCCAGGGCACGATATGGTCCTCGCGCGAGCCGTAGATATAGACCGGCGCCTTGATCTTGCCGAGGTCCAGCTTCTCGCCGCAGACCGTCAGCGCGCCAGGCTGCTTGAGCTCGTTCTGCAGATAGGTGTGGCGCAGATACCAGCAGTACATGGGGCCGGGCAGATTGGTGGAATCGCCGTTCCAGTACAGCAGATCGAAGGCCGGCGGGGCCTCGCCCTTGAGGTAGTTGCCCACCACATAGTTCCAGACCAGGTCGTTGGGCCGCAGGAAGCTGAAGGTGGTGGCCAGCTCCTGGCCGTGCAGCAGGCCCGGGCCCTTGGGGCTTTGCGCACCGATGCTCATCTCGCGCAGCTGCACCGAGGCCTCGTCCACGAAGAGGTCCAGCACGCCATTGCTGCTGAAGTCGATCAGCGTGGTCAGCAGGGTCAGGCTCTCGGCCGGCTGCTGGCCGCGCGCCGCCAGCACGCCCAGGGCCGTGGCCAGCAGGGTGCCGCCCACGCAGAAGCCCAGGGTGTTGAGGGTCTTGCTGCCGCTGATCTCCTGCACCACCTGGATGGCGCGTATCACCGCCTGTTCCACATAGTCGTCCCAGGTCCAGGCCTTGCAACCCTCGTCCGGGTTGCGCCAGCTCAGCACAAAGGTGCGGTGGCCCTGCTCCACGGCGTAGCGGATCAGGGAGTTCTCGGGCTGCAGGTCCAGGATGTAGAACTTGTTGATGCAGGGCGGCACCAGCAGGAAGGGCCGCTCATGCACCTGGGCCGTCAGCGGCTTGTACTCCAGCAGCTGGAAGAACTCGTTCTCGTAGACCACCGCGCCCTCGCTGGTGGCCACATTGCGGCCCACCTCGAAGGCTTGCTCGTCGGTCTGCGAGAGATGGCCGCGCTGAATATCGCCCCAGAGCATCTGCAGACCGCGCGCGATGCTCTCGCCCTGGGTGTCCAGGGCCAGGCGCTGGGCCTCGGGGTTCAGGGCCAGGTAGTTGCTGGGCGCGGCAGCGTCCACGAACTGCTGCACCGCGAAGCGGATGCGCGCCCGGGTCTTCTCGTCGCCCTGCACCTGCTCGGCCATCTGCTGCAGGGTGCGGGCATTGAGCAGATAGAGCTGGGCCATGAAGCTGCTGGCCGGATTGCTCTGCCAGGCCTCGGCGGCAAAGCGCCGGTCGCCGGGCTTGTCCAGATGCCCTTGCAGGGCCTGGTTCCAGAGGGCACCAGCCTGCTGCAGATACTGGCTCTGCAAGCTGCTCCAGGCGCTCACGGGAATCTGCAGCCCCGCCATCTGATTGAACATCTCGGCGGCCATGGCGGCCGCCTCCTCGGGGGCCGAGGTGGCCGCGGATGGGGACTTGCGCTTCATGTGTCTCCTCAGGGTCCGGACGCCCTGCCCCACACGCGACGGCGTGCGAGCGGCATCTCGTCTGCACCTAGGCAAGAAGCTTGCCACAGATGCGAGCCCGGTCCTTGTTATAAGCTCAGTGGCTTACCTTCCGATGACACTCCCCATGTACCTGGTAGCGATCGCCTGGCTTTATGTGGCGCTGATGATGGCCCTGGCCGAGGCCACCAGCACGCAGGGCTCGGTGCTGGGCGCGATCTTCACCTTCCTGCTCTACGGCCTGCTGCCCATCAGCATCCTGATGTACCTGCTGGGCACACCGGCCCGGCGCGCAGCACGGCGGCGCGCCGAGCAGGCAGAAGTGCAAGAGAAAGCGAACCCGGACGCAGCCTCAAGCGCGCAGGCGGATGGCGGCGACCATGCGTCCGCTGGGCCGGCCCAGGGCCTGCTCGCGCCGGAACGAAAAGAACCGTGAAGGCTCGCTGAGCGTGCACCAGTGGCCGCCGCTGAGGGCGCGCACGCCGCGCTCGCGCAGGCGCTCGCGCGCCAGGGCCACCAGATCGGCGCGCCAGCGCGGCTGACCCGCGGCATTGGGCTGGTAGCGGTAGGCGCTGGCCGGGCCGCCGCAGGCCTGCATCACCTCCTCACCCACCTCGAAGGCCTCGGCGCCGATGCAGGCGCCCAGCCAGACCTGCACCTCGCCCGGCTCGCAGGCCGCGGCCTCGCACAGCGCCGCCAGGGTGCGCTCCAGCACGCCCGCAGCCAGGCCGCGCCAGCCCGCATGCGCACCGCCCACCGCGCCGGGCGCGGCAAAGAGCACGGGCAGGCAGTCCGCCACCTGGACGGCCACGCCCAGCGCGGGATCGGTGCTGATGGCGGCATCGGCCGGCGGTGCCTCCTCCTGCAGCCAGCGCGGGCTCAGGCGCAGCACCTCGGCCCCATGCACCTGGCGCAGGAACACGGCCGGCGCGCCCAGCGCCGCCTGCAGGCGCGCGCGGTTCTCGGCCACGGCAGCGGGGTCGTCGCCCACGGCGATGCCCAGGTTCATGCTCGCGAAATCACCCTGGCTCACACCGCCGGCGCGCGTGCTCATGAAGGCCTGCACGCCCGCGGCCGCCCAGTCGGGCCGCAGCCAATCCGGATGCACGGCGGAATGCAGGTCGCTCATTCCGCGTCCGGGCAGGCCGAGGGCTGGGTCTTGGCAAAGGCCTCGTGCTGCATGCAGTGCTCGAAGACCTGCATCAGACGCGGCACATGGTCCAGCTTGCAGTTGAAGCGGCGCGCATTGAAGATCTGCGGCACCAGCACGCAGTCGGCCAGCCCCGGCTGGTCGCCGTGGCAGAAGCGGCCGGCCTGGCCATCATCCAGGCGGCGCCCGAACACCGCCAGGCCCTCCTCCACCCAGTGGCGGTACCAGCGGTTCTTGGCTTCCTCGTCCACCGCCAGCTCGCGCGTCAGATAGCGCAGCACGCGCAGATTGTTCAGCGGATGGATCTCGCAGGCGATGTCCTGGGCCAGGGCGCGCACGCGGGCGCGGCCCAGGGCGTCGGCCGGCAGCAGAGGCGGCTCGGGATGGGTATCGTCCAGGTACTCGAGGATGGCCAGGGACTGGCCGATCAGCGCGTCGCCGTCCTTGAGCAGAGGCACCAGGCGCGAGATGGAGGCGCTGGCATAGGGCTCGGCCTGCTGCTCGTTCTTGACCAGATGCACGGGGCGGTAGACGTAATCCAGGCCCTTGAGCGCCAGCGCGATGCGCACGCGGTAGGAGGCCGAGGAGCGGAAATAGTTGAAGAGTTCCATGGCCGCATGATGCCACCCCAGGCCCGCTACACTGGCGCGCATGTGGCTTACGCGACGCTTCAAACACTGCCCCGCCTGCGGCAACGCCGTCGAATACCGCGTGCCGGCCGATGACAACCGCGAACGTGCCACATGCACGGTCTGCGGCGCCATCCACTACGAGAATCCCATCAATGTGGTGGGCACCCTGCCGGTCTGGGAAGACGGCCGCGTGCTGCTGTGCAAGCGCGCCATCGAGCCGCGCTACGGCTTCTGGACCCTGCCCGCCGGCTTTCTGGAGCTGGGCGAGAGCGCGGCCCAGGGCGCCCAGCGCGAGACCGACGAGGAGGCCGGCGCCCAGATCGAGCTGCAGCCGCTGTACTGCCTGATGAATGTGGTCAAGGTGGGCCAGATCCACCTCTACTACCGCGCCCGCCTGCTCTCGCCCGAGTTCAACCCCGGCCCCGAGACCCTGGAGGCCCGGCTCTTCGCCGAGCAGGACATCCCCTGGGACCAGCTGGCCTTCCGCACCGTGCGCGAGACCCTGCAGCGCTTCTTCGAGGACCGCCGCCTGGGCCGGCCCTACACCCTGCACAGCGCCGACATTGTTTGAGCCCCCGCCCGCGCGCTCGCCGGCAAAGGCTTCAGATCTTCAGACGGGCTGTGCCGTCGCCCAAGGCCCGGTCACACCGTCCAGCTCGCAGTCCCACAAGGCCTGCACATCCAGCGGGTCGACCACGCCCTCGGCATAGACCTTGAGCGCCAGGCTGCGCAGCATGATGACCATGCCGCGCACAAAGGCGGCGCGCGCCGCATCGCCCGAGACGCCCACCACCACGGCGGCGTCCAGCTTCACATAGTCCAGGCCCGCCTGATAGAGCCGCTCCACCTGGGACAGGCCCGGCCCCGCATGCTCCAGACCCAGCTTCACGCCCAGGGGGCGCAGCTGGCGGCCCATCTCCTGCAGCAGCTCGAAATGCTGCAGGGCCGCGCCCTCGGCCAGCTCCAGGCCCAGCTTGCGTGCCGCCTGCGGCGCCTGGAAGACCTGCTCGCGCAGCCGCGCCACAAAGCCGCCGTCCAGCAGCGACGCCGGCGCCACATTGATGCAGCGCGGGCGGCCGTCGCGGGCGATGGCTTCCAGGGCCAGGACCGTGGCATGCAGGTCCACCTCGGCCGTGAGCCGGCTGCGCTGGGCCAGGGGCAGCCAGCGCGCCGCGGCCTCGTAGCCCGCCTCGGGCTCCAGACGCAGCTGCAGCGGGCATTCCAGATGCACGACCTGACCCTGCTTGTCCAGCAGCGGGTACTCCTGCAGGCGGCCGTGGCCGGCCAGGATGGCGTCGGTGATCTGGGTGCGCCAGGCGCGCTCGCCCTGCACGCTGGCCTCGGCCGCCAGGGCCAGGGCCTCGACCGCGAAACCGCTGCGCGCCTCGGCGCGCGCCAGCGCGGCGTCCGCCGCGCCAAACCAGTCGCTCATGGGCCGCTCACGCGGCAGCTCCACCGCCCCCAGGGCCACCTGGATGCCCGAGCCAAAGCCCGGCAGGCTGGCCTGCAGCGCATCCGAGAGGGCCTGGGCCGTGTCACGCGCCACATCGGGCGCGGGCAGCCAGAGCGCGAAGTCGGCGCCATTGAGGCGGCCGGCCAGGCAGCCCTTGACGCGCTCCGGATAGACCTTGATCGCATGGCCCAGGGCGCCCAGCACCTGGTCCACCACCGCGCGGCCCAGGCGCTGGTTGAGCAGCTCCAGATCGCGCAGGCGCAGCAGCACCAGGCCACCGCGGGCCGGACCGTCGTCGCGGTTCAGGGCCGATTCCAGTTCGGCCAGGAAATGCTTGCGCTGGCTCAGGCCGGTGAGCGCATCGCAATGCGCCTGGCGGCGCAGCACTTCCAGCTGCTCGGCCTGGGCTTCGAACATCTGGCGCACCCGCGCCACCATGGTGTTCATGGCCTGGGCCAGGCGGGCCAGCTCGGGCACGCCGGGCTCGTCCACCAGGGTGTACTGGCCCTGCACCAGGGCCTGGGCCTGGGCCACCGCGTTGTCCAGCGGCCGGCGGATGCGGCGCAGGGCCAGATGGGCCGCCCCCGCGGCCAGCAGGCCCAGGGCGGCCAGCAGGGCCGTCATGCGCAGGCTGGCGGCCCAGAGTTCGTCATGCGCGTAGGCGGCCTGGCTGCGCACCTCCACCGAGCCGGCCGCCTGCCAGCCGCTGGACACCTTGGCCGTGCCGGCCGGCGCCTCGATGGGCGTGAGCGCCACGAACCAGGCCGGTGCTGTGCTGGCGCGCGCCGCCGCGCTGCGTTCGAAGGCCACGCTGCCATCGGCGCGGCGCCAGATCACGCTCTGGTAGTACCCCGTGTCGAACTGGGCCGAGACCAGCAGCTCCATCAGCTGCGCATCCCCGCCCTGCTGGGACATGGCCAGGGCCAGGGCGGCGGCGTTGTCATTGTTCTTGAGCTGCAGCTGGGTCTGCAACAGCTGACGCATGGACAGGGCCGACACCGCGGCGCTGCCCAGCAGCGCGGCCAGCATCAGGGCCAGCAACAGCACCCAGACTTGACGTATCAGCGACATGGACCTTTTCCGTTCTTGCTCATGATTAGAACCCCTCCGCCCTGATCTTGGCCAAGGCCTCCCGCCAGATGGACAGACGCGCCACCGCGCTGCCGGCGCTGGTCGCGCCCACGCCCTGCCACAGGCCTTCGCTGTTGAAGCTGAACACCGGCGCCAGATCCGGCCGCGCCGAGGCCGGCTTGAGCTCGGGCTGCAGATTGTCCAGAATCAGCGGCTCGGCATCCGGCTGCGCATAGTAGGCCAGCACCATATGCGCCTGGGGCCGGCCGTCCAGCAGGGCCCGCACATAGACCAGACGCAGCCGGGACTCCGCCATGCCGGTGGCCAGCAGGCTGAAGTACTTGGCGATGGCGTAGTCCTCACAATCGCCCTGGCCCTTGTCCAGCAGCTCCAGCGGGCTGGCCCAGTAATCCACCTTGCCCCAGACCTGCATGTCCTCGCGGAAGGCGATGCGCTGGTTGAAGAAATCGTTGAGCGCCCGCAGGCGCTGCACCTCGTCCTGCCCGCCCAGGCGCTCCACCAGCTGCATCAGCTGGCGAGCCGCGGCCAGAGTGCGCGGGCCGTACTGAGCGGCCGCCTCCTGCACCCGCTCGACATCCCAGGCCGCCACCGGCCTCGGCAGAAACAGACTGCCCAGCGCCAGCCCCGCGGACAGCAGCAGGCCTGCAAGTGCCGCCGAGCGGTATTCCTGCATGGGTCCGCGTCGCCGGCGGTGGGGACAAGGCTGGGCCTGCGCCATACTCCGCTGCACTTTACCGCGCCCGCGCATCCCGGCCGGGCCCGCAACGCGCTATCGTCTGCGCTCGAGCGCGTCATATTGCGCGAGCCTTCCCCGGCGCAACCCGCACATGAACCAGAACATTTCCCCCACGACGTCGACCCGGAGCAAGGACCATATCCGCCAGGAGCTGGACCAGTCGCGCCGCAACGGCCCGCTGCGCCAGATCCAGATCCCGCCCTGCCCCGAGCTGCTGATGCGCCTGCGCGCCGCCATGGGCCAGGCCGAGATCGACCTCAACGAGGTGGCCCGCATCGCCGCCAGCGATGTGGCCATGTCGGCCACCCTGCTGCGCAGCGCCAACAGCCCGCTCTACAAGGACCCGGACGGTCTGCCCTGCACCACCGTGGGGCAGGCCATGACCCGCATCGGCCTGGAGGAAACCGCGGCCGTGATGACGGGCTTTCTGCTGCGCAACACCATCCCGGTGAACAGCCCGCACCTGGCCCGCTTCTGGGAGCGCTCCACCAAGCGTGCCGTGGCCTGCGCCTTCATCGCCCGTCAGTTGCCCGGGCTCTCACCCGATCTGGCCCATACCTACGGCCTGTTCTGCCATGTGGGCATGCCGGTGCTGCTGCAAAGCGTGCGCGGCTATGGCGCCACCATGGTGGAGGCCGGGGCGCGCATCGACCGCCCCTTCATCGCCACCGAGAACGCCAACCACCGCACCGACCACGCCGTGGTGGGCGCGCTGCTGATCCGCGCCTGGGACATGGCGCCCGAGCTGATGTCCGCCATCCGCCTGCACCACGACTTCGAATCGCTGGGCGATGCGGCCATCGAGCCCGAGGTCCACACCCTGGTGGCGGCCGGCCTGGTGGCCGAGCATCTGATGCGCCGCCACGAGGCCCTGCCCGAAGACCTGGACTGGGCCGCCAACCGCGCGGCCGCCCTGGACTGGCTGCACATCGACATGGACGAGGTCGAGAGCTGGGACGAGCAGCTGCGTCCCCTGCTGGACGAGGCCTGAGCGGCCCCGCCCTCACCGCCCAGTCTCAGGCCGGCGAGGAGCGCAGGCCGTAAACCTTGTCGCCCACGAAGAGGTACTCGGCTCGCAGCAGGGCCTCGCCCTTTTCCGCCTCGAAGCTGAAGCCCAGCACGCCCAGGCTGTCGCCGGGCTTGATCTCGGCCACCTGCCAGGCCTGCATGCGGGTCAGCGGTGCCAGCTCCACGCGCCAGCGCTTGTCGGCCCGGCGCGGCAGCTCGGCCCGCGCCAGCAGGGCCGGGCCGTCCACCCCCGCGCTCTGGGCCGGCAGCTTGCGCTGCTTGAGATCGGCCGGCAGGGCCAGCTTATCCGGCAGCTGCAGGTCCAGCTCGGCATGCGGGTTGCGCCACCAGACCTGGGTGGCTCGGCCCTCCAGCCAGAGCGGGCGCTGCTGGTCAAAACTGCTCCAGCCATGGTGGGCCCAGGCCCGCGGTGCCAGGGCCGCCAGGGTGGCGCCCAGCAAGACAAGACGTCGCTCCATGCATCGCTCCTTGAGAGTCAGACGTAGGCAATCCAGCGGCCGCAGATGATGACAGCGATCCAAATCCCCAGCGAGAGCAGGCCTTGGGCCCGCGCGCGCCGGCTCTCGGCCCGTGCCAGACCCGCCCCGGCATGGAAGAGCGCGGCATTGAGCCCGGCCAGGGCGATCAGGCCCATCTTGTAGACAAAGACGCGGTTGCCCAGCAGCTCGCCGGCCTGGCCGGCCAACATGGCCAGGCCCGTGAGCGCGCACAGGCCAAAGCCCAGCAGGGCCAGGGGCAGGGTCAGGCGGGCCAACTGGCGCAGGTCCAGGGCGCGGGCCCGGCCCAGCAGGCGCAGCTCCAGCACCAGCAGGCTGCCAAACAGCATCGCAATGCCCAACACATGCAGAGCCTCCAGGGCCGGATAGGCCCAGGCGATGCGGTCCAGATTCATGAGGCGGCCGCGCGCAGCTGGTCCCAGGCCACCTGGGCCGCCGCCAGGTCCCAGCGGGCGCAGCCCACGCTCTTGAAGACGCAGGGGCGGCCGTCATCCGCGGGGCGCTGCCCCAGCACCAGGTCCTGCAGCGAGACCAGGGGCGGCGCAGCGGCTGCGCACAGGCCCGCCGCCAGCAGATCGCCGGCCTCGGCCCGGGCGCCCTCGGGATCGTCCACGGCGACCTGGGCCTGGCGCAGCAGGGCCGGGGGCAGCTCCACCATATCGTGGCGAAAGGCGCCCACGCCGATCACCAGGCCGGCGGCCTCGCCCACACCGGGCGCCAGCACCGGCTCGCGGCTGGTGGTGGCGCAAACGATGAGATCCCAGGGCCGGGCCTGCTGGGCGGCCGGCCCGGGCGGGAGCGGCTCGATGCCCAGCGCGGCCGCGAAGTCAGGCGCCCGCGTGCGCCCCTGCACCCACAGTCGAGCGCCGGGGTGCAGGGCTCGCAAGGCCTCGGCATGCACCCGCGCCTGCACGCCCCCGCCCACGATCAGCACCTCGCGCGGCGCGGCCGCCCAGGCCGGCGCCAGCAGGCGCTGGGCCAGCAGGCTCACGGCAGCGGTGCGGCGCGCGGTGAGCGTGGGGCCGTCCAGCAGGGCCAGGCGGGTGCCGCTGGCACTGTCCATCACCACCACCTCGCCCATGATGGTGGGCAAGCCGCGCGCCGGGTTCTCGGGATGCACCGTCACCAGCTTGGTGATGGCCAGCGCCGGCCCCACGGCCGGCATCACCAGCAGGCTGCCGCCGGAGCGCAGAGGCAAGACCTGGCGCGGTGGGCAGGCCACCTGCCCGGCCGCATGAGCCCGGCAGAGAACGGCCAGCCCCTCGATCAGCGGCGCCCAGGGCAGCGCGGCGGCGGTGGCGGTGGCATCCAACTGGCGCATGCGGGTCTCCCGGTTTACATGCTGATCAGGACCACGAGCAAGGTGTAGAGCAGCAGCACGCCGCCCGCCCAGAGCAGCAGGAGGCCGCAACGCCACAAGGCGCCAAAGCGCCCCAGGCCATAGCTGCCCTTGAGCTGGGCATACAGATGCACGGGCGGCGCACATACGGCCAGCAGGAGCGCCAGCACGCCCAGGCCCGCCAGGTCCAGCAGGGAGAGCAAGGCGGCCAGCAAGGCCATGGCCGAGAGCGAATAAAGCACGAACACCGCGTGGTCATAGAGCCCGAAGCGGCGCTGGAACACAAAGAGCAGCCACAGCAGGGGCAACGAGAACGGCACGATCAGGAAGGCGTACTTGGCCGCCCCACTCTTCATCTTGTAGAGCAGCAGCTCGGGGTTCTCGATCGCATGCGCAATCTTCTTCTCCACACCGGGCGCCAGGCCCGCGGGCAGCTTGCCGTCGAGCTCGGTGCGCAGCTTGACGCGCTGGGCGGGCGTGAGGCTGCGCTCGGGTGCCGAGGCGGCATCCGGGGCGTCGGCCTGCGTGGCCACGGTCTCCTGCGCCGCCTCTGGGCCTGATGCGCTCTCCGGCCCGCCCAGCGACAGGGTGAAGAACATCAAGAAGACCATGAAGAGAAAGAGCGCCAGCGGCGAGACATAGCGCGCCCGGCGCCCCTCGATGTACTCCCGCGTCAGGCGCCCCGGCTGGAACAGCAGGGCCGGCAGGGTGCGCCAGGCCTTGGTCTCGAAATGCAGGGTGCCGTGCAGCAGCTCCTCGGCCAGATGCAGCAAGGAGCGGTGCACATGGGCCGACTGGCCGCAGGCATGGCAGTAAGCGCCTTGCAGCGGCGTCTCGCAGTTGGCGCAGGCGCTGGCGTGGCCGGCGGCGTCGGAAGAAGGGGCGGCAGCAGCGTTCAAGAGGGACTCGCAGATCAGCAGGGGCCGCCCGGTCAGGCGGGTGCGCGGCGAGTATCGCCGCAGCGGCTGCTGCGCGGGGCTGGGAGAATCGCGCAATGCCGTCTGCGCTGCCGCTCGCTCCCCGTCCCACCCATCCGCTGCGCTGGCTGCTGCGCGGGGCCCTGGCCGTGCCGGTGCTGGCCCTGGCCTGGGAGGTGCTGGGCCCGAGCGGCACGCGGGTGGAGGTGCAGGCCCTGCGCTGGCAGCGCGATATCGAGGTGGAGCGCCTGCTGCTGGAAAGCGGCTCGGCCTGGTGCGATGAGATGCCGGCCACCGCCCAGGACATCAACAGGCGCTGGCTGGATGACCCCGAGGGCCGGCGCGGCCGTGCCGAGCATTGCCGCTACCAGGCGCCCGCCTGGCGCGCCCGGCGCAGTGCCCGCGCCGAAGGGATGGACGCCCGGCCCGCCCCCCACTGGCCGGCCGAACCGGTGCTGGAGCCCGGGGTGGAACGCCTGGGCCGGCGCCACGAGCAATACGCCCTGCTGCTGCGGGCCGAGGACGGCCGCGAGTGGCGCTGCGACCTGCCCCAGGCTCGCTGGCAGGGCTTTCACATCGGCCAGCGCCTGCGCCTGGCGGTGGACCGCTTCGGCACGGCGGATTGCAGCAGCCTGCCCAAGCCGGGCTGAAGCGCTTCAACGCCGCTTCAGCCCCAACGCACCCAGCCTCACAAGAAAAAACCCGGCTTGCGCCGGGTTTCGGAAGGGGCTGAGAGGCCTGCTCAGCGCTTGGCCGGCGGCACATCCGTGCAAGAGCCATGCGCCACCTCCGCCGCCAGGCCGATGGACTCGCCCAGGGTGGGATGCGGGTGGATGGTCTTGCCGATGTCCACGGCGTCGGCGCCCATCTCGATGGCCAGGGCAATCTCGCCGATCATGTCGCCGGCGTGGGTGCCCACGATGCCGCCGCCGATGATGCGGTGAGTCTCCTCGTCGAAGATCAGCTTGGTGAAGCCCTCGTCACGGCCATTGGCAATGGCGCGGCCGGAGGCGTTCCAGGGGAACAGGCCCTTCTTGATCTTGAGGCCGCGCGCCTTGGCCTCGTCCTCGGTCACGCCCACCCAGGCCACCTCGGGGTCGGTGTAGGCCACGCTCGGGATCACGCGGGCATCGAAGCGGGCCTTGGCCAGCTTCTCGTCACCCAGCAGCTCGCCGGCAATGACCTCGGCCGCCACATGACCCTCGTGCACCGCCTTGTGCGCCAGCATGGGCTGGCCCACCAGGTCGCCGATGGCGAAGACGTTCGGCACATTGGTGCGCATCTGCACATCCACCGGCACGAAGCCGCGGTCGCTGACGATCACGCCGGCCTTGTCCGCGCCGATCTTCTTGCCATTGGGGCTGCGGCCCACGGCCTGCAGCACCAGGTCATAGACCTGGGGCTCCTTGGGCGCGCCCTCGCCTTCGAACGTCACCTTGATGCCCTCGGGCGTGGCCTCGGCCGCCACCGTCTTGGTGTTCAACATGATGTTGTCGAAGCGCGGCGCATTCATCTTCTGCCAGACCTTGACCAGGTCGCGGTCGGCGCCGGTCATCAGCGTGGGCAGCATCTCCACCACGTCCAGGCGGGCGCCCAGGGTGCTGTAGACCGTGCCCATCTCCAGGCCGATGATGCCGCCGCCGATGATCAGCATGCGCTTGGGACGGCTGCTCAGCTCCAGCGCGCCGGTGGAGTCGATCACGCGCGGGTCCTGCGGCAGGAAGGGCAGGCGCACCGCCTGCGAGCCAGCGGCCAGGATGATCTTCTTGAACTTGACCGTTTGGGTCTTGCCCGTGCGCGCCTGGCCCTCGCCCTCGGTGAGCTCCACGCTCAGATGCTGGGCATCGAGCAGGCTGCCGTAGCCGCGGATCACCGTGACCTTGCGCATCTTGGCCATCATGGCCAGACCGCCGGTCAGCTTGCCGATGACCTTCTGCTTGTGCTTGAGCAGCTTGGGCAGTTCCACCTCGGGCTCGCCGTAGGACACGCCCAGATCGGCGAAGTGCTTGACCTCGTCCATCACGGCGGCCACATGCAGCAGGGCCTTGGAGGGGATGCAACCCACGTTCAGGCAGACGCCGCCCAGGGTGGCATAGCGCTCCACCACCGCCACCTTGAGCCCCAGATCGGCGGCGCGGAAGGCGGCCGAGTAGCCGCCCGGGCCGCCGCCCAGCACCACCACATCGAACTCCGCATCGGCGCTGCCGCCGTAGCTGGCGGCCTGCGGAGCTGGCGCGGCGGCGGCGGCGGCGGCGACCGGCGCGGGTGCCGGGGCAGCAGCAGCAGCGGCCGGTGCCGGGGCCGGCGCAGCGGCCGCATCGGCTTCCAGCACCAGGATCAGATCGCCCTGGTTGATGGTGTCGCCCAGCTTGACCTTGAGCTCCTTGACCACGCCGGCGGCCGAGCTCGGGATCTCCATGGAGGCCTTGTCGCTCTCCACGGTGATCAGGCTCTGCTCCAGCTTGACCGTGTCACCGGGCTTGACCAGCAGCTCGATGATGGCCACGTCCTTGAAGTCGCCGATGTCGGGGACCTTCACTTCCAGCAATGCCATGCTGCGGCCTCCCGATCAGAGCGCGATGCGGCGGAAGTCCGCCAGCAGCGACGCGAAGTAGACATTGAAGCGAGCGGCGGCGGCGCCGTCGATCACGCGGTGGTCCCAGCTCAGGGACAGCGGCAGGATCAGGCGCGGCTGGAAGGCCTTGCCGTCCCACACCGGCTCAATGCTGCTCTTGCACACGCCCATGATGGCCACTTCCGGCGCATTGATGATGGGCGTGAAGTACTTGCCGCCGATACCGCCCAGGGACGAGATCGAGAAGCAGCCGCCGCTCATATCGGCCGGGCCCAGCTTGCCGTCGCGCGCCTTCTTGGCCAGCTCGCTCATTTCCTGGCTGATCTGGAAGATGCCCTTCTTGTCGGCATCCTTGATCACCGGCACCACCAGGCCATTGGGCGTGTCCGCCGCAAAGCCGATGTGGAAGTAGTTCTTCAGCACCAGGCTGCCATCGGCATCCAAGGAGCTGTTGAACTCGGGGAACTTCTTGAGCGCGGCCACGGCGGCCTTGATCATGAAGGCCAGCATGGTGACCTTGATGCCGCTCTTCTCGTTCTCCTTGTTGAGCTGCACGCGGAAGGCTTCCAGCTCGGTGA
>Ga0233424_10000224_pt1 | contig 78052 bp, 69 predicted proteins | sample Watercolumn_Towu_FD_181011 | JGI IMG/M metagenome (GOLD analysis project Ga0233424, IMG submission 181011) | Freshwater microbial communities from Lake Towuti, South Sulawesi, Indonesia - Watercolumn_Towuti2014_125_MG | ecosystem: Environmental > Aquatic > Freshwater > Lake | place: Indonesia... | reverse complement strand
CCTGTGCCACCCAGGTGACTCAAGGGCCGTCGCCGGCACCCGTAGAATCTGATTAACGTTAACGTCAATTGCTCCTGGAGACTTCGATGAAGGTTTTGGTCCCTGTCAAACGCGTGGTCGACTACAACGTCAAGGTGCGCGTCAAGAGCGACGGCACCGGCGTGGACATCGCCAATGTGAAGATGTCGATGAACCCCTTTGACGAGATCGCCGTCGAAGAGGCCGTGCGCCTGAAGGAGAAGGGCGTGGTCACCGAGGTGATCGCCGTGTCCTGCGGCGTGAGCCAGTGCCAGGAAACCCTGCGCACCGCCATGGCCATCGGCGCCGACCGCGCCATCCTGGTGGAGACCCCCGCTGACCTCGAGCTGCAGCCCCTGGCCGTGGCCAAGCTGCTGAAGGCCCTGGTGGACAAGGAACAGCCCCAGCTGGTGATCCTGGGCAAGCAGGCCATCGACGACGATTGCAACCAGACCGGCCAGATGCTGGCCGCCCTGGCCGGCCTGCCGCAAGGCACCTTCGCCTCCAAGGTCGAGATCGTGGACGGCAAGGCGAACGTCACCCGCGAGGTGGACGGCGGCCTGGAAACTGTGGCCCTGAGCCTGCCGGCCGTGGTCACCACCGACCTGCGCCTGAACGAGCCGCGCTACGTGACCCTGCCCAACATCATGAAGGCCAAGAAGAAGCCGCTGGACACCGTCAAGCCGGCCGATCTGGGCGTGGACGTGGCACCGCGCATCAAGACCCTCAAGGTCGAGGAGCCGCCCAAGCGCAGCGCCGGCATCAAGGTGCCCGATGTGGCCACCCTGGTGAGCAAGCTGAAGAACGACGCCAAGGTCATCTGAGCCTGGACCGCTGAACACAAGATTTGGAGATTCGACTCATGACCGCTCTCGTCATTGCTGAACACGACAACGCGTCCATCAAGGGCGCCACGCTGAACACCGTCACCGCCGCCGTCGCGGCCGGTGGCGAGGTGCATGTGCTGGTGGCCGGCCACAACGCCGCCGCCGCCGCCGCGGCCGCCGCCCAGATCGCCGGTGTGAGCAAGGTGCTGCACGCCGACGCCGCCGGCCTGGCCGATGGCCTGGCCGAGAACCTGGCCGCCCAGGTGCTGGCCCTGGCCTCGGGTTACAGCCATCTGTTCTTCCCCGCCACCGCCTCCGGCAAGAACGTCGCGCCGCGCGTGGCCGCCCTGCTGGATGTGGGCCAGATCAGCGACATCACCAAGGTCATCAGCGCCGACACCTTCGAGCGCCCGATCTACGCCGGCAACGCCATCGCCACCGTGCAGAGCGCCGACGCCGTGAAGGTCGTCACCGTGCGCAGCACCGGCTTCGACGCCGCCGCCGCCAGCGGTGGCAGCGCCGCCGTGGAAAGCGTGGCCGCCGCCGCCGACAGCGGCAAGAGCGCCTTTGTGGGCCGCGAGGTCACCAAGAGCGACCGCCCCGAGCTGACCGCCGCCAAGATCATCGTCTCCGGTGGCCGCGCCCTGGGTTCGAGCGACAAGTTCAATGAAGTGCTGACCCCGCTGGCCGACAAGCTGGGTGCGGCCCTGGGCGCCTCGCGCGCCGCGGTGGACGCCGGCTACGCGCCCAACGACTGGCAGGTGGGCCAGACCGGCAAGATCGTCGCGCCCCAGCTCTACATCGCCGCCGGCATCTCCGGTGCCATCCAGCATCTGGCCGGCATGAAGGACTCCAAGGTGATCGTGGCCATCAACAAGGACCCGGAAGCCCCGATCTTCTCGGTGGCCGACTACGGCCTGGAAGCCGATCTGTTCACCGCCGTGCCGGAACTGGTCAACGCCCTCTGAGCACTGCCTGACCGAGCTCAACAGGGCGCCCGACTACCTGGTCGCGGCGCCCTTTTTGTATCTGGAGACAAGCCATGACATACCGCGCCCCCGTCAAAGACATGCTGTTCAATATGCAGGAGCTTGCCGGCCTGCAGACCCTGGCCGAGCAGATTCCGGCCTTTGCCGACTACGGTCCCGAGACCGCCCAGGCCGTGCTGGAGGAATGCGCCAAGCTCAACGAGGACGTGATCGCCCCGCTGAATGTGGAAGGCGACCGCAACCCCTCCTACTGGAAGGACGGCCAGGTCTTCGCCACCCCCGGCTTCAAGGAAGCCTTCCGCCAGTTCGCCGAAGGCGGCTGGCAGGGCCTGCAGCATCCGGCCGACTTTGGCGGTCAGGGCCTGCCCAAGACCATCGGCGCGGCCTGCGGCGAGATGATCAACAGCGCCAACCTCAGCTTCGCCCTGTGCCCGCTGCTGACCGATGGCGCCATCGAGGCCCTGCTGACCGCGGGCAGCGAGGAACAGAAGGCCACTTTCATCCCCAAGCTGATCGACGGCAGCTGGACCGGCACCATGAACCTGACCGAGCCCCAGGCCGGTTCGGACCTGGCCCTGGTGCGCACCCGCGCCGAGCCGCAGGGTGATGGGACCTACAAGATCTTCGGCACCAAGATCTTCATCACCTGGGGCGAGCACGATATGGCCGAGAACATCGTCCACCTCGTGCTGGCCCGCGTGGCCGGCGCGCCGGAGGGCGTCAAGGGCATCAGCCTCTTCATCGTGCCCAAGTTCCTGCTCAATGCCGACGGCACGCCGGGCGCGCGCAACGATGTGCACTGTGTCTCCATCGAGCACAAGATGGGCATCAAGGCCAGCCCCACGGCCGTGCTGCAGTTCGGCGACCATGGCGGCGCCATCGGCACTCTGATCGGCGAGGAGAACCGCGGCCTGGAGTACATGTTCATCATGATGAACGCCGCCCGCTTCGGCGTGGGCGTGCAGGGCATCGCGGTGGCCGAGCGCGCCTATCAGAAGGCCACGCAGTACGCCCGCGACCGCGTGCAGTCGCGTCCGGTGGACGGCTCCATCAAGGCCAGCGCGCCCATCATCCACCACCCGGATGTGCGCCGCATGCTGATGACCATGCGCGCCCTCACCGAGGGCAGCCGCGCCATGGCCATCACCGCCGCCGCGGCCTATGACGCGGCCCACCACCATCCGGACCCCGAGACCCGCCAGCAGAACCAGGCCTTCTACGAGTTCATGGTGCCCCTGGTGAAGGGCTACAGCACCGAGATGAGCCTGGAGGTCACGGACCTGGGCGTGCAGATCCACGGCGGCATGGGCTTCATCGAGGAAACCGGCGCGGCCCAGTACTACCGCGATGCCAAGATCCTGACTATCTACGAGGGCACGACCGCCATCCAGGCCAATGATCTGGTGGGTCGCAAGACTTCGCGCGACGGCGGCCAGCTGGCCCGCGCCATTGCCGGCCAGATCGAGGCCACCGAGGGCCTGCTGGCCGCGCGCGACAGCGCCGCCGCCAAGTCGGTGCTCAAGCGCCTGCGCGCCGCGCGCGAGGCCTATCTCGAGGTGGTGGACTTCATCGTGCGCGAGGCCAAGAGCAACCCCAACGCCGCCTTCGCCGGCTCGGTGCCCTATCTGATGCTGGCCGGCAATCTGGTGGCCGGCTGGCAGCTGGCGCGCGCCCTGATCGTGGCCGAGGACAAGCTGGCTGCGGGCGAGGACGCGGACTTCATGGCCGCCAAGATCGCCACCGCGCGCTTCTACGCCGAGCACATCCTCAGCCGGGCCGGCGCCGCGCGCGACGCCATCGTGGAGGGCGCCGAGAGCGTCACCGCCCTGGCCCTGGACGCCTTCTGATCCCCCGCACGTATCAATAACGAGAACGGAGACCCGCGTGGCCCTGCCTCCCATCCTGCAGAACCTGCCCCTGCCCATCATCGGCTCGCCCCTGTTCATCATCAGCAATCCCAAGCTGGTGATCGAGCAGTGCAAGGCCGGCGTGGTGGGCTCCATGCCCGCGCTCAACGCCCGTCCGGCCGAACAGCTGGACGAGTGGCTGGCCGAGATCACCGAGACCCTGGCGGCCTACAACCGGGCTAATCCCGACAAGCCGGCCGCGCCCTTCGCGATCAACCAGATCGTGCACAAGAGCAATGACCGGCTCGAGCACGACATGGCCCTGTGCGCCAAGTACAAGGTGCCCATCATCATCACCTCGCTGGGCGCGCGGGAGGATGTGAACGCGGCCGTGCACGGCTGGGGCGGCGTGGTGCTGCACGACATCATCAACAACAAGTTCGCCAAGAAGGCCATCGAGAAGGGCGCCGACGGCCTGATTGCCGTGGCCGCGGGTGCCGGCGGCCATGCGGGTGTGAAGAGCCCGTTTGCGCTGATCCAGGAGATCCGCGAGTGGTTCGACGGCCCCCTGGCGCTCTCGGGCTCCATCGCCAGCGGCGACGCGGTGCTGGCCGCCCAGGCCATGGGCGCGGACTTTGCCTACATCGGCTCGGCCTTCATCGCCACCGAGGAGGCGCGCGCTGCCGAGGCCTACAAGCAGATGATCGTGGCCAGCAATAGCGACGACATCGTCTACAGCAATCTCTTCACCGGCGTACACGGTAACTATCTGCGCGGCTCCATCGAGGCCGCCGGCATGGACCCGGACAACCTCCCCGAAGGCGATGTGAAGACCATGAACTTCGGCGGCGGCTCGGCCAAGGCCTGGAAGGACATCTGGGGCAGCGGCCAGGGCATCGGCGCCATCCGTGAGGTGGTGCCGGCCCGGGTGCTGGTGGAGCGCCTGGCGCGCGAGTACCAGGCGGCGCGGCAGCGCCTGGCGCTCTGAGGCGGCGCGATCAGCGAACATGGCGAACAAGGCGGGGGCAACCCCGCTTTTTTTATGGTCGCGCGGCTTCTAGCATGGGGCACACCCACGGAGCAGCCATGAGCCAGACCGCCGCGCGCACCCTGATCCACAACGCCACGCTGTTCGACAGCCAGACCCTGGCGCTGCGGCCGCACAGCACCGTGCTGGTGGAGGGAGACCGCATCGCCGCCGTCAGCCAGCAGGCCCTGCAGGTGGACGAGGTGCAGCGCCGCATCGATGCCGGCGGCCGCGTGCTGCTGCCCGGCCTGATCGATGCCCATGTGCATGTGATGGCCGTTACCCACGATGTGCTCAAGCTCAGCAGCATGCCGCCCTCCCTGATCACGGCGGCCAGCAAGCCGGTGCTGGAAGCCCTGCTGGCGCGCGGTTTCACCACGGTGCGCGATGCCGGTGGCGCGGACTTCGGCCTGCAGGAGGCCCTGGCGCGCGGGCTCTTCCAGGGGCCGCGACTCTTCATCGCGGGCCAGCCCATCACCCAGACCGGCGGCCATGCCGATGCACGGCCCAAGGGCACGCGCGAGATGTTCTGCAGCTGCGCGGGCCTGGGTCTGCCGGGCTTCATCGCCGACGGCGATGCCGAGGTGCGGCGCGCGGTGCGCGAGCAGGTGCGCAACGGTGCCAACCAGATCAAGATCATGGCCGGCGGCGGCGTGGCCAGCCCCACCGACCCCATCGACGGCACGCAGTTCTCCAGGGCCGAGCTGCAGGCCATCTGCGAGGAGGCCGAGGCCGCCAATCTCTACGCCATGGCCCATGCCTACTCGCCGCGCGCCATCACGCGCGCGGTGCAGGCCGGGGTGCGCTCCATCGAGCATGGCAATCTGCTTGACGAGGCCTCGGCGCGTGCCATGAAGCAGGCGGGTGCCTACCTGGTGCCCACGCTCGCCACCTACGAGGCCCTGGGCGAGGAGGGCGCGCAGCTGGGCTGGTCCGAGGAGATGCTGGGCAAGCTGGCGCGGGTGCAGAGCCGCGGGCTGGAGGCCATCGAGCTGGCCCGGGCCGAGGGCGTGCCCATCGTCTTCGGCACCGATCTGCTGGGCCATATGCAGCCGCGCCAGGCGCGCGAGTACGCGCTGCGCGCCCCGGCCCTGGCCCCGCTGGAGATCCTGCAGAGCGCCACCTGGACCGCGGCACGCATGATGGGCCAGGAGTCGCGCCTGGGGTGCATCCAGCCCGGTGCCTGGGCCGATCTGCTGCTGCTGGAGGGCGATCCGCGCCAGGGCCTGGACATGCTGGCCGCGCCCGAGGAAGGCATCGCCCTGATCATGCAGGCCGGGCGCATCCACCGCGAACGCGGGCTGCAGCCGGCCTGATCCGGCGAAAGAAAGCCGCTCCGGGGAGCGGCTTTCTTGGCGGGGCGAGAGGCCCTTACTTCAGTTCGGTGAAGCGGGCTTCCGGCCGGTCGTCCGAGCGGTGCACGGTGCTCACCGTCTTCTTCATGGCCCAGGGCCGCATCTGGTGGTGGATGGGGATGAAGAGCTGCTCGTCGCGCATGCGCAGCAGGGCCTCGCGGATCAGGGCATTGCGCTTGCCCACATCGGCCTCCACCTTGATGGCATCGGTCAGCTGATCGATCTTGGCATCGCTGATGCGGAAGTAGTTCCAGTTGCCGTCCGGGCCGCTGGTCTTGGTGCGCACCAGGGATTGGATGGTGTAGAGCGCGTCATAGGTGGGCGCGCTCCAGCCGAAGAGGAAGAGCTGGTGCTCGAAGCCCTGCACCTTGGGGCTGAAGGTGCTCATGGGCTCGGTCTGCAGGCGGGCCTTGACGCCCACCTTGGCCCACATGGCCACCACGGCCTGGCAGATTTCCTCGTCGTTGACGTAGCGGTTGTTGGGGCAGTTCAGCGGCAGCTCCAGACCCTCGCCATAGCCGGCCTCGGCCAGCAGCTTGCGGGCCTTGTCGGCATCGGCCTTGACCGGGGTGTCGATGTCGGGGCTGTGGCCGTTCACGCCCGGCGCCACCATCAGGCCGGCCGGCACCGAGAGGCCGCGCATGATGGCGCGCTTGATGGCCTCGCGGTCGATGGCCAGCGAGAGGGCCTCGCGCACGCGCTTGTCCTTGAAGGGGTTCTTGCCCTTGACGCTGGCGCCGCGGATCTCATCGCTGCCCTGGTCCATGGCGATGAAGATGGTGCGAATCTCATTGCCCTCCAGCACGGCGAGCTTGGGGTCGGCCTTGAGCTTGGCCACGTCCTGGGTGGGCAGATCGGTCAGCAGGTCCACCTCGCCCGAGAGCAGGGCGGCCACGCGGGTGGCGTCGGACTTGATGGGCGAGTACACCACGGCGTCCACATTGCTGGCGTGGGCCTTGTCCCACCAGTCGGCGTTCTGCACCATGGAGATCTTCTGGTCGGGCTGCCAGCCGGTGATCTTGTAGGGGCCCGTGCCATTGGTGTTGCGGGTGGCGAAGGTCTCTTCCTTGACCTTCACGTCCGGCAGGTTCACCGCCTTGTTCTTCTCCGCCCAGCTCTTGCTGACCATGCGGAAGTCCACGATATTGCGCAGCAGGATGGGGTTGGGCGCGGCGAGGATGAAGTCCACCGTGTGGCTGTCGATCTTCTTGATCTCGACGATGCCGTTCACATAGGCCTGCATGGTGCCCTGGGGCTGCTTGATGCGGGCCAGGGAGAAGATGACGTCGTCGGCCGTGAAGGGCGAGCCGTCATGGAACTTGACGCCGCGGCGCAGCTCGAAGCGCACCTGGGTGGGGCTGATCTGGGTCCACTTGGTGGCCAGGGCCGGCTCGATCTGGTAGCTCTTGCTGTAGCGGGTCAGGCCTTCGTAGGCATGGGCCAGGATGGCGCTGGTGGTGCCGTGGTTCTGCGAATGCGGATCCAGTGTCAGGACGTCATTCTGGGCGGCCCAGCGCAGCGTGGCGGCCTGGGCGCTGGTCGCCAGGGCCAGGCACAGCGCACCGGCCAGGGCGGCCTGCTTGAAGATGGGGGTCATGTCTTGCTTCCTCCATGGATTTCTGAGCCGGCGATCCTAGCCCGGCTCCCTGGAGGCAGCTCTCATGACTTGCCCGGGGCTTGGTGGCCCCGGGCAGGGGGCAGCGCTTACTTGATATTTGTCAGGCGGGCCTCGGGACGGTCATCCGAGCGGTGCTCGGTCGTCACATTGGCACGCATGGCCCAGGGGCGCATCTGGTGGTGCAGGGGCACGAACAAATACTCGTCGCGGGTGCGCAGCAGGGCCTCGCGGATCATCGCGTTGCGCTTGGGCACATCGGTCTCGGTCTTCATGGCGTCCACCAGGGCATCGATCTTGGCATCGCTGACCTTGGAGAAGTTGAAGTTGCCGTCGGCGCCGGTGGTCTTGGTGCGCACCAGGGACTGCAGGGCGTACTGCGCGTCATAGGTGGCCACGCCCCAGCCCAGCATATAGAGCGAGGTGTCGAACTTCTGGAAGGTCACGCTGTGCTGGGCCATGGGCGTGGCCACCAGGCGGGCCTTGACCCCCACCTTGGCCCACATGGCCACCACCGCCTGGCAGACCTCTTCGTCATTGACGTAGCGGTTGTTGGGGCAGTTCATCTGGATCTCGAAGCCCTCGGGGTAGCCGGCCTCGGCCATCAGCTTCTTGGCCCGGTCGATGTCCACCTTGGCCGGCACGTCGATATCGGGCGTGTTGCCGTTGACGCCGGGCGCCACCATGATGCCCGCCGGGATGGACAGGCCGCGCATGATGGTGCGCTTGATGGCCTCGCGATCCACCGAGATGTTCAGGGCCTCGCGCACGCGCTTGTCCTTGAAGGGGTTCTTGCCCTTGACGTTGGAGCCCTTGAGCTCGTCGCTGCCCTGGTCCAGGGCCAGGAAGATGGTGCGCACCTCGGGGCCTTCGACCACCTTGAGCTTGGGGTCGGCCTTGAGCTTGGCCACGTCCTGGGTGGGCAGATCGGTCAGCAGGTCCACATCGCCCGAGAGCAGGGCGGCCACGCGGGTGGGATCGGACTTGATGGGCAGATAGCTCACCTCGCTGATATTGCTGGCGCGCGCCTTGTCCCACCAGTCGGCGTTCTGCACCATGGAGATCTTCTGGTCGGGCTGCCAGCCGGTGATCTTGTAGGGGCCGGTGCCCATCACATTGCGCGAGGCGAAGTTGTCTTCCTTGGCCTTGTAGTCCTGGGTGTTGGTGGTCTTGTTCTTTTCCGCCCAGGCCTTGCTCATGATGCGGAAGTCGATGATGTTGCGCAGCAGGATGGGGTTGGGCGCCTCCAGGATCAGGTCCACGGTGTGATCGTCGACCTTCTTGACCTCCTTGATGCCGGTCACATAGATCTGCATGGTGCCCTGGGGCTGCTTGATGCGGCCGAAGGAGAAGACCACATCGTCGGCGGTGAAGGGGGTGCCGTCATGGAACTTGACGCCCTTGCGCAATTCGAAGCGCACCTGGGTGGGGTTCAGATAGGTCCACTTGGTGGCCAGGGCCGGCTCGACCTCGTACTTGGTGTTGTAGCGGGTCAGGCCCTCGTAGGCATGCATCAGGATTGCATTCGTGGTCGCGTGGTTCTGCGAATGCGGGTCCATGGTCAGGATGTCGTTCTGCGCGGCCCAGCGCAGCGGCACCGCCTGCGCGCCGGTGGCGGCCAGAAGACCCAGGGACAGCGAGAGCGCGGCCAGCTTGAACTTGTGATTCATCTTCTGCTTACTCCATGAGGGCATAGGGGGAAGGGAAGATTGATCCTAGTCGCGCGTCTGCGCGCCGCCACTAATGGCTTGCCCGGGGCTGTGCGGGCGGCTGCGGCTTGGGCCGCTGCGGGTCAGTCCGGGGCGGCCTCGGCTTGCAGGCTGGCGTCGCAGCCCGAGCCGGCCGAGATCCAGCGCCGCGCCAGGCGCTGCAGCAGCGGGGCCAGCGCCCGGCCCGCGGCCCCCTGCCAGCCCAGCACCTGCTGGGGCTCGCTCAGCATGCCGCAGACATAGCGGCCCGCATCGGCCTGCCAGCGCAGGGCGTCGCAGGCGCCCTGGCGGCGCCGGCTGATCAGCATGCCCAGGGGGCAGGGCTCGGCCAGGCAGCAGATGCCGCAGCCATTGCAGGGCGCGCCCCAGGCCGGCTTGGGCGGGGCCTCGGGGTGGATCTCGATGAAGATCTGGCGCGGCGCGGGCATGGCGTCACTTTAGGCCAGCTCAGTGCGGCGAAGGCGCAAAAAAAGCCGGCCCGCGGGCCGGCTGCTTGCTCGCTGCGGGCGCAGCGGCTGGAGACTTACTTCTTGACGCCCAGCTCGCGCAGGCGCTCGTCCAGATAGCTGTGGGCGGTGTAGCGCTGGGACAGCACCACGTCCTCGCGCGGGTGCAGGAAGAGCGGCAGGGAGACGCGGCTCTTCTTGGCGCCCTCGCCCGTGGGGTTCACCACACGGTGCTGGGTGGAGGGGTAGTAGCCCTGGGAGGCTTCCTGCAGCATGTCGCCGATATTGATGATCAGCATGCCGAAGTCGCTGGGCACGTCCAGCCACTGGCCGTCCTTGGACAGCACCTGCAGGCCGGGCTCATTGGCCGCGGGCAGGATGGTCAGCAGATTGATGTCGCCATGCGGGGCGGCGCGCAGGGAGCCTGCGGGCTCTTGGCCGGTCAGCGGCGGGTAGCGCAGCACGCGCAGCAGGGTCAGGCGGCTGCCTTCGATCATCTGCGAGAGCGGCTCGCTATAGCCCGCGGCGATCTCGGCCGGTGTGTGCTGCTGCACCCAGGACAGCAGTTGCTGGGCCAGGCGGTTGGCCTGTGCGTAGTAGTCCAGGGCATCGGCCTTGAGCTGGGGCGGGATGCGGCCCCAGGGGTAGACATGGAAGTACTCCTTGATGTCCTTCTGGGTGTGGCCCTTGGCGGTCTCCGAGATCTCGGTGGAAAAGTAGCCGTCCTGGGTCTCGGCGGAGAAGGCGTAGTCCTGCTTGTCGGTCCCGTTGAAGAAGCCCAGCCAGTCGGCATAGATCTTCTCGACCAGGGCCTGCTGCAGGGGATGGTTGACCAGCACCCCGAAGCCGGTCTCGTGCAGCGAACGGGTGAACTGCTCGGCCGCGTCCGCGGCCCGGTAGTCAACGACTTTGACTTGCATGGGAGCTCTCCTGATTCGTCCCGACGCCGAGCCATTCAATCGCGGGGCCCTGGCGCGTGCAGGCGGCAGTCTAGGGGAGGGCGGCTGAATTCGCAAACGTTTGCCGCGGTCATTGGAGCGACAAAGTTTCGCCGGGTTTCGTGACGATGCTCGCGCTTCGTGCGTCAGTCGCACAAGGTCTTGTTGCTTTCCAGGCCCGCTTTGCGCTTCAGTTGCCGTCTCTGTGGCCGAGATTGCACAGCAGGTGCGCGACAAAAGCACGCCCTTGTCTGACAAAGCTCAAAGCCCCACCTAGGGTATGCCAGCAGTGCTACAGTCCGCCCCGAGACTTTTTTCGGTCCTTCCCGTCCCCTTTTCTGGCAACAGTCAAGGCGGGTCGCAATCCGCCAACCGGTCGAGCCGTGTCGCGGAAGGTTTTGTAACCAGCCAACAGCCTTGGAAACCGGGGCAGAAGGTGAGCGAGAGATGATGCAGCAATACAGGGGTAATTCGTACCTGTTCGGGGGCAATGCGCCCTATGTCGAAGAGATGTACGAGGCCTACCTCGACAACCCGGGATCCGTCCCCGACAACTGGCGCGCCTACTTCGACGCGCTCCAGCATGTGCCCGCGGTGGACGGCAGCGATGCCCGCGACGTGGCCCATGCCCCGGTGATCGAGTCCTTCGCCCAGCGCGCCAAGGCCAATGCCTTCGGTAACAAGGCTTCCGGCGCTGAGCTCGCCGTGGCCCGCAAGCAGGTCCATGTGCAGTCGCTGATCGCGGCCTACCGCAATGTCGGTTCCCGTTGGGCCGACCTGGACCCCCTCAAGCGCACCGAGCGCCCCAAGATTCCCGAGCTGGAGCCTGGTTTCTATGACCTGAGCGAGTCCGATATGGACATCGCTTTCAGCGCCTCGAATACCTACTTCTCCAAGGCCGAGACCATGACCCTGCGCGAGATCGTGCAGGCGCTGCGTGAGACCTACTGCGGCAGCATCGGTGCCGAGTACATGCACATCACCGACCAGGTGGAAAAGCGCTGGTGGCAGGAGCGCCTGGAGAGCGTGCGCGCCAAGCCCGCCTTCAGCGCCGAGAAGAAGCAGCACATCCTCGGCCGCCTGACCGCCGCCGAAGGTCTGGAGCGCTATCTGCACACCAAGTACGTCGGCCAGAAGCGCTTCTCGCTGGAAGGCGGCGAGAGCTTCATCGCCTCCATGGACGAGGTGGTGCGCCGCGGCGGCGAGATGGGCGTGCAGGAGATCGTGATCGGCATGGCCCACCGCGGCCGCCTGAACGTGCTGGTCAACACCCTGGGCAAGATGCCCAAGGACCTGTTTGCCGAGTTCGAGCACACCGCCCCCGAAGACCTGCCTGCCGGTGACGTCAAGTACCACCAGGGCTTCTCCAGCGATGTGTCCACCCCTGGCGGCCCGGTCCACCTGAGCCTGGCCTTCAACCCCTCGCACCTGGAAATCGTGAACCCGGTGGTCGAGGGCTCGGTCAAGGCCCGTCTGGACCGTCGCGGCGACAAGGAAGGCGCCCAGGTCCTGCCGGTGCTGGTGCACGGCGATGCGGCCTTTGCCGGCCAGGGCGTCGTGATGGAGACCCTGGCGCTGGCCCAGACCCGCGGCTACTACACCGGCGGCACGCTGCACCTGGTGATCAACAACCAGATCGGCTTCACCACCAGCGACCCGCGCGACACCCGCTCGACGCTGTACTGCTCCGACGTCGTCAAGATGATCGAAGCCCCGGTGCTGCACGTGAATGGTGATGATCCGGAAGCCGTGGTGCTGGCCACCCAGCTGGCCCTGGAGTACCGCCAGCAGTTCAAGAAAGACGTGGTCGTCGACATCGTCTGCTTCCGCAAGCTGGGCCACAACGAGCAGGACACGCCGGCTCTGACCCAGCCGCTGATGTACAAGAAGATCGCCCAGCACCCGGGTACCCGCAAGCTCTACGGCGAGAAGCTGGTCGCCCAGGGCGTGCTGCCGGCCGACGGCCCCGACGCCATGGTCAAGGCCTTCCGCGCCGCCATGGACGAAGGCCGTCACACCATCGATCCGGTGCTGACCAACTTCAAGAGCAAGTACGCCACCGACTGGGCGCCCTATCTCGGCAAGAAGTGGACCGACAGCTGCGACACCGCACTGCCCACCACCGAGTGGAAGCGTCTGGCCGAGAAGATCACCACCATCCCCGCCAACTTCAAGGTTCACCCTCTGGTGGAGAAGGTGATCGCCGACCGCGCCGCCATGGGCCGTGGCGAGATCAATGTGGACTGGGGCATGGGCGAGCACATGGCCTTCGCCTCCCTGGTGGCCTCGGGCTACCCGGTGCGTCTGTCCGGTGAGGACTGCGGCCGCGGCACCTTCGTGCACCGCCATGCCGTGCTGCACGACCAGAACCGCGAGAAGTTCGACGAGGGCACCTACATCCCGCTGCAGAACGTGGCCGAGAACCAGGCGCCGTTCGTGGTCATCGACTCCATCCTGTCCGAAGAGGCGGTGCTGGGCTTCGAGTACGGCTATGCCAGCGCGGACCCGGTCACCCTGACCATCTGGGAAGCCCAGTTCGGCGACTTCGTCAACGGCGCCCAGGTCGTGATCGACCAGTTCATCGCCTCCGGCGAAGTGAAGTGGGGCCGCTCCAACGGCCTGACCCTGATGCTGCCGCACGGCTACGAGGGCCAGGGCCCCGAGCACAGCTCGGCGCGCCTGGAGCGCTTCATGCAGCTGGCTGCCGACAACAATATGCAGGTGGTGCAGCCGACGACCGCGTCGCAGATCTTCCACCTGCTGCGTCGTCAGCAGCTGCGCATGTTCCGCAAACCGCTGGTCATCATGACGCCGAAGTCGCTGCTGCGTAACAAGGACGCGACCAGCCCGCTGGCCGAGTTCACCAAGGGCGAGTTCAAGACCGTGATCGGCGAGCGCGATGAGTCCATCGTGGCCGACAAGGTCAAGCGCGTGATCGCCTGCTCGGGCAAGGTCTACTACGACCTGATCAAGGCCCGCGGCGACAAGAAGGATGTGGCCATCATCCGCGTGGAGCAGCTCTATCCCTTCCCGCACAAGGCCTTCGCCGCCGAGCTGAAGAAGTACCCGAACGCCGCTGACATCGTCTGGTGCCAGGACGAGCCGCAAAACCAGGGTGCCTGGTTCTTCGTGCAGCACTACATCCACGAGAACATGCAGGACGGCCAGAAGCTGGGCTACGCGGGTCGCCCCGCCTCCGCCTCGCCGGCCGTGGGCTATGCCCACCTGCACCAGGAGCAGCAGAAGGCCCTGCTGGAGCAGGCTTTCGGCAAGCTCAAGGGCTTCATCCTGACCAAGTAAGCGAACTCAGCGCCCCGCGCCGCCTGGAGGTGGCCCGGGGCTCGCGCGTCCAGAACAGAAAGAATTCACATCATGGCAATCGTAGAAGTCAAGGTTCCCCAGTTTTCCGAGTCGGTGTCCGAAGGCACCCTGATCACCTGGAAGAAGAAGCCCGGTGAGGCCGTCGCCATCGACGAGACCCTGATCGAGATCGAGACCGACAAGGTGGTGCTCGAAGTGCCGGCCCCGGCCGCTGGCGTGATGGCCCAGATCCTCAAGAACGACGGCGAGACCGTGGTCAGCGAGGAAATCATCGCCAAGATCGACACCGACGCTGCCGCCCAGGTCAGCCCCCTGCAAGTGACTGCTGTGGCGGCCGCACCGGCGCCCGCCGCTGCCGCTGCCGCTGCTGCCCCTGCTGCTGGTGGCAGCAAGGGTGATGTGGCCATGCCGGCCGCTGCCAAGATCCTGGCCGAGAAGGGCCTGTCCGCCACCGACGTGGCCGGCTCCGGCAAGGATGGCCGCGTGACCAAGGGCGACGCCCTGGCCGCTGCCGCCAAGCCCGCCGCCGCCCCCATCGCCGTGCCGGCTGCGCCCGCCGTGGCCAAGCCCCTGCCGGCCGTGGCCGCGCCCGCCGCCCTGAACCTGGGCGACCGTCCCGAGCAGCGCGTGCCCATGACCCGCCTGCGCGCCCGCGTGGCCGAGCGTCTGCTGCAGTCCCAGTCCACCAACGCCATCCTGACCACCTTCAACGAGGTGAACATGGCCCCGGTGATGGAGATGCGCAAGAAGTTCCAGGAGAAGTTCGAGAAGGAACACGGCGTCAAGCTGGGCTTCATGAGCTTCTTCGTCAAGGCCGCCGTGGCCGCCCTGAAGAAGTACCCGGTGCTGAACGCCTCGGTGGACGGCAATGACATCGTCTACCACGGCTACTTCGACATCGGCATCGCCGTCGGTTCGCCGCGCGGCTTGGTCGTGCCCATCATCCGCAATGCCGACCAGCTGAGCTTCGCCGACATCGAGAAGACCATCGCCGGCTTCGGCCAGAAGGCCAAGGACGGCAAGCTGTCGATCGACGAGCTGACCGGCGGCACCTTCTCCATCTCCAATGGCGGCACCTTCGGCTCCATGCTGTCGACCCCCATCATCAACCCGCCGCAGTCGGCCATCCTGGGCGTGCATGCCACCAAGGACCGCGCCGTGGTCGAGAACGGCCAGGTCGTCGTGCGCCCGATCAACTATCTGGCCATGTCCTATGACCACCGCATCATCGACGGCCGCGAAGCCGTGCTGGGTCTGGTGACCATGAAGGAAGCGCTCGAGGACCCCGCCCGCCTCCTGTTCGACATCTGAGACCAGGGCTACTGCGTGGCTTCATGGCGTCGTTGCGGGTCCCGTCCTCCGCATCCTCACGTAGCGTTGCTACGTTCCGGTGCGGCGGCACCCGCGCCTAGCCCTGAAGCCGCTCGCTACGCCCCGCAGCGTCGGGGCCTGCGCAAGAAGGAATATTCATGAGCACCAAGAACTTTGACGTCGTCGTGATCGGCGGCGGCCCCGGCGGCTATATCGCGGCCATCCGCGCGGCCCAGCTGGGCTACAACGTCGCCTGCGTCGACGAGTGGAAGAACGCTGGTGGCGGCCCGGCCCCCGGCGGCACCTGCACCAACGTGGGCTGCATCCCCTCCAAGGCCCTGCTGCAGTCCAGCGAGCATTTCGAGCACGCCGGCCACCACTTTGCCGACCACGGCATCAGCCTGGACAACCTGAAGATCGACATCGCCAAGATGGTCGGTCGCAAGGACCAGGTGGTGAAGCAGAACAACGACGGCATCCTCTACCTGTTCAAGAAGAACAAGGTCACGTTCTTCCACGGCCGCGGCAGCTTTGTCGGCGCCAAGGACGGCGTCTATGAGCTCAAGGCCGGCGAAGAGACCGTCACCGCCAAGCACGTGATCCTGGCCACCGGCTCCAATGCCCGCCAGCTGCCCGGCGCGGAGTTCGACGAGGAGCTGATCCTCTCCAACGACGGCGCGCTGCGCATCCCGGCCGTGCCCAAGAAGCTGGGCGTGATCGGCTCCGGCGTCATCGGCCTGGAAATGGGTTCGGTCTGGCGTCGCCTGGGTTCTGAGGTCACCATTCTCGAAGCCATGCCCACCTTCCTGGGCGCGGCCGACGAGGGCGTGGCCAAGGAAGCCGCCAAGCTCTTCAAGAAGCAGGGCCTGGACATCCAGCTCAGCGTCAAGATCTCCAAGGTCAGCAAGGGCAAGAGCGATGTGACCATCGCCTACACCGATGGCAAGGGCGCCGAGCAGACCCTGGTGGTGGACAAGCTGATCGTCTCCATCGGTCGCGTGCCCAACACCATCGGTCTGAACCCCGAGGCCGTGGGCCTGAAGCTGGACGAGCGCGGCGCCATCGTGGTGGACGAGGAGTGCAAGACCAATCTGCCCAATGTCTGGGCGGTGGGTGATGTGGTGCGCGGCCCCATGCTGGCCCACAAGGCCGAGGAAGAAGGCGTGGCCGTGGCCGAGCGCATCGCCGGCCAGCACGGTCATGTGAACTTCAACACCATCCCCTGGGTCATCTACACCAGCCCCGAGATTGCCTGGGTCGGCAAGACCGAGCAGCAGCTCAAGGCTGAAGGCGTGGCCTACAAGGCCGGCCAGTTCCCCTTCCTGGCCAACGGCCGCGCCCGTGCCCTGGGTGACACCACCGGCTTCGTCAAGTTCCTGGCCGACGCCAAGACCGACGAGATCCTGGGCGTGCACATCATCGGCCCCTTCGCCTCCGAGCTGATTTCGGAGGCCGTGGTGGCCATGGAGTTCAAGGCCTCGGCCGAGGACATCGCGCGCATCTGCCACGCCCACCCCTCGCTGTCGGAAGCCACCAAGGAAGCGGCCCTGGCCGTGGACAAGCGCACGCTGAACTTCTGATCGCCCGCGCGCCCCGCGCGCATTGCAGGCATAGAAAAGGGGCGGCCAGGGGCGCCCCTTTTTTCCTGGATCGTCCCTATTTTCTGCCCATGGTCACCGTCACCGAGCTCTACCACCAGACCCTCGCCGAACGCGGCTACAAGGCCGACGCGGCCCAGCTGCGGGCCATCCAGAGCTTGCAGCGCTGTCAGGATGAGTGGGCCGACTACAAGGCGCGCCGCAGCAATGCCGTGACCAAGCTGCTGCGCCATCCGCCGCTGCCGCGCGGCGTCTACATGTTCGGCGGGGTGGGGCGGGGCAAGAGCTTTCTGATGGACTGCTTCTTCCAGGCCGTGCCGCTGACGCGCAAGACCCGGCTGCACTTCCACGAGTTCATGCGCGAGGTGCACCGCGAGCTGCAGGACCTCAAGGGCATTGCCGATCCGTTGGAAGAGCTGGGCCGCCGCATCGCCAAGCGCTTTCGTCTGATCTGCTTCGACGAGTTCCATGTGGCGGACGTGACCGACGCGATGATCCTGCACCGCCTGCTGGATTCGATGTTCAAGCACCGCGTCTCCATCGTCACCACCTCCAACTTCCACCCCGACGAGCTCTACCCCAACGGCCTGCATCGCGACCGCATCCTGCCGGCCATCGAGCTGCTCAAGGAGAAGATGGAGGTCATCAATGTGGATGCCGGCACCGACTACCGGCGCCGCACGCTCTCGCATGTGGAGCTCTATCACTGCCCGCTGGATGAGCGGGCCGACGCCGCCCTGGTCGAGGCTTTCGAGTCCCTGGCCGAGGCCCGCGACGAGAGCCCGCTGCTGCACATCGAGCACCGCGAGCTGCGTGCCCGCCGCCGTGCCGGTGGCGTGGTCTGGTTCGATTTCCAGACCCTGTGCGGCGGCCCGCGATCCATGAACGACTATCTGGAGCTGGCCAGCCAGTTCCACACCGTGATCCTCTCCGATGTGCCCGAGATGCCGGTGCGTCTGGCCAGCGAGGCGCGGCGCTTCACCTGGCTGGTGGACGTGCTCTACGACCGCCGCGTCAAGCTCATCATCTCGGCTGCCGTGCCGCCCGAGCAGCTCTATACCGAAGGCCCGCTGGCCCACGAGTTCCCGCGCACCGTCTCGCGCTTGCGCGAGATGCAGAGCGAGGAGTACCTGGCGCTGGAGCGCCGGGACGTGGACACGGCGCTGACCTGAAAGCCGCAAGCCATGCCCGATTCGCGCTCCCTATCCCCCCTGCGCTGCCGCATGCCGCTGCTGGGTCTGCTCCTGGCGGCCTTGCAGCCGCTCAGCGCCGCCGCGCATGAGGCCGAGGTCTCGCCCCAGGCCCTGGATCGCGCCGGCCTGGCCGCGGCCCGGGCCCGCATCGAAACCCGCTACCGTGAAGCGCGGCAGGACTGTGCCCATCGCTTTGCCGTCAATGCCTGCGAGCAGGCCGCCAGACAGGAGCGCGGCGCGGCCCTGGCGCCCCTGATCACCCGCGAGCAGGTGCTGGATGCCCAGGAGCGCCAGTCCCGTGCCGAGGCCCAGCGCCAGCGGGTGCTCGAGAAGCAGCGTGCCGCCGCCGAGGAGGAGGGCCAGCGTCGCCAGCGCGAGCTCAGCGCCGCGCCCCGCGTGGGCGCACCCGTGGCGCCCGTGCTGCCGGTGGCGCCGGCCGCCTCGCGTCCCGTGCCGCCGCGTGTCGATGCCCAGGCCCATGGCCAGACGGTGCAGCGCGAGATCGAGCGCGGTGAGCAGCAGGCCCAGCGTCAGCGCGAGCGGGCCGCCCAGCGCCAGCGCGAGGCCCAGGCGCATCGCGAGGCTCAGGCCCGGCGTGAGAAGGAGAAGGAGAAGGCCGCTCAACCGCGTCCCGCGGCGGCAGCCCTGCCCGTGCCCTCGGCCTCGGACATCGAGGCCCTGCCGGCCGGGCCCAAGCGCTGATCAGGCCTCAGCCCAGCGCGTCCAGCCGCACCACGGCCAGGGAGAGGTTGTCGCCGCCGCCATGGGCGCGCTGGCGGGCCTTGTCGATCAGCAGCTCGGCCGCCTCGCGCGGCGCCAGGCTGTGCAGCACGGTGCCCAGCTCGCGCGGGCTGAAGTAATGCCAGAGGCCGTCGCTGCAGGCGATCAGGCTGTCGCCCACCTCCAGGCGCTCGGCCTGGGTCAGGGTGGGCGTGGGCTCCTGCACCGTGCCCAGGCAGCCGGTCAGCAGATTGGACTGCGGGTGCACCGCGGCCTCGGCCTCGGTGATCTGGCCCTCGTCCACCAGGCGCTGCACAAAGGAGTGGTCCATCGTGCGCTTGAGCAGGCCGGGGCCGCGAAAATGGTAGATGCGCGAATCGCCAGTGTGGATCCAGTGGCAGTGCCGGTCCGGCATCACGAGAAAGGCCGCCAGGGTGCTGTGTGGCTCTTCCTCGGTGGTGATGGCGGTGAGCTTGATCATCAGATGGGCCTCGGCGGCCACCTGGCTCAGAAAGGCCTCGGGCGATTCCTCGCCGGGCACGAAGCGCTCGAAGAGCTGGCGCGCAGTGAGGATGACCTGATCGGCCGCCTTGCGTCCGCCGCTCTTGCCCCCCATGCCATCGGCCAGGACGGCCAGCAGACAGCCGGCATGACGCGGGTGGCCGATGATCTCGACCTGATCCTGCTGGTAGAGGCGGTCGCCGCGGTGGGTACCGGTGGCGGCGCTGACTCGGAAACCGGGCGTGCTGATGCGGCTCATGCGTAGGTCTGGGTTGGCCGCAAAACTATAATCGCCAAATGTCGGTGTCCGCGTGTTGCGGGCCCGGAAAAGAGCTGCATGGACGAACAACTTCACTCCCTGTCGCGTCGCTTGATCGAGTTGCGCATCGAGCATGCGGACCTGGACGTGATGATCGACCGCCTGGCCCAGCAGCAGCCGCTGGACGAGCTGGCGCTGCAGCGCCTGAAAAAGCGCCGTCTGGCCCTGCGCGACCTCATCGTGCGCCTGGAGCAGGCCACCGACCCCGCCGAACCCGCCTGATGTCCGCCGAGTTGGAGACTGAGGGCCAGCCGCCCAGCGAGCTGGAACAGTGGGTACTGGCCGCCTTCGACCGCGGCGGCCCCCTGGGGCGCGCCGACCCGCACTACGCCCCGCGCGAGCCCCAGCTGCGCATGAGCCTGGCCGTGGCCCAGGCCATCGCCCGCCGCGAGGCCCTGGTGGTGGAGGCGGGCACCGGCGTGGGCAAGACCTTTGCCTATCTGGTGCCGGCCCTGCTCTCCGGCGGGCGGGTGCTGGTCAGCACCGCCACCAAGAGCCTGCAGGACCAGCTTTTTCTGCGCGATCTGCCGCGCCTGATCGAGGCCCTGCAGATGCCGCTGCGCAGCGCCCTGCTCAAGGGGCGGGGCAGCTACCTCTGCCTGCACCGCATGAAGTACGCGCGCCACAGCGCCGAGCTGCCGGACCGGCGCTCGGTCTTTCTGCTGGCGCGGGTGGAGCAATGGGCCCAGGCCACGGTCAGCGGCGACCTGGCCGAGATGGACGGGCTGGACGAGCGCTCGCCCCTGATCCCCCTGATCAGCTCCAGCCGGGACAACTGCCTGGGCACGGAATGCCCCGACTACCGCGCCTGCCATGTGGTGAAGGCGCGGCGCGAGGCCATGGAGGCCGATGTGGTGGTGGTCAACCACCATCTCTTCTTTGCCGACCTGTCCCTGCGTGACAGCGGTGTGGCCGAGATCCTGCCCTCGGTGGACCTGGCGGTCTTCGACGAGGCTCACCAGCTGCCCGAGGCCGGGGTGCAGTTCCTGGGCACCCTGCTGGGCACGGGGCAGCTGATCGACTTCTCGCGCGATCTGCTGGCCCAGGGCCTGGCCCAGGCCCGCGGCCTGCAGGACTGGCAGGCCATTGCCGCCGGCCTGGAGCGTGCCGCGCGCGAGCTGCGCCTGGCCTGCGCCGGGCCCACCAAGGATGTGCGCGGCCTGCTCAAGCTGCGCTGGCAGGAGCGCGCCGGCCTGCCCGACTTTGCCCCGGCCCTGGATCAGGTGGCGGCCGCGGCCCTGCTGGCGGAAGCGGCCCTGGCCACGGTCACGGCCACTGCGCCCGACTTCGTGCGCCTGCACGAGCGCGCCGGCCAGCTGCGCCGCCTGGCCGCGCATTTCGCGGCCGAGGCCGAGCCCGGCGCGGTGCGCTGGATCGATCTGGGCACCCACCAGGCCCGCCTGGTCGAGTCGCCCCTGGACATCCGCAAGGCCATGCAGGAGCAGTTTGCCGGCCCGCCCAAGGCCTGGGTCTTCACCTCGGCCACCTTGGGCGACGATGATCAGCTGCGCTGGTTCACCGAGCCCGCGGGCCTGGATGATGCGCGGGTGCTGCGCGTGGGCAGCCCCTTCGACTACGCCCGCAACGCCCGGCTCTATGTGCCGCGCGGCTTTCCCAAGCCCAGCGACCCCAGCCACGGCCCTTCGGTGGCCATCATGGCGGCGCGCTGCGCCCGCGCCCTGGGCGGCCGCACCTTTGTGCTGACCACGACCTTGCGCGCCCTGCAGACCATTGGGGATGCTCTGCGCAGCGAGTTCGAGCTGGACGAGGCGCCCATCAAGGTGCTGGTGCAGGGGGCGGCGCCCAAGCGCCTGCTGCTGCAGCAGTTCCTGGAGGAGCCGCGCTCGGTGCTGCTGGGTTCGGCCAGCTTCTGGGAGGGTATCGACGTGCCGGGCGACGCCCTGCAATGCGTGCTGATCGACAAGCTGCCTTTTCCGCCGCCCAACGATCCCCTGGTGGAGGCCCGGGTGCAGAAGCTGGAGTCGGAGGGGCGCAACGCCTTTGCCGAGTTCTTCATCGCCGAGGCCGCCATCGCGCTCAAGCAGGGCGGGGGGCGCCTGATCCGCAGCGAGACCGACAAGGGCCTGCTGGTGGTCTGTGATCCCCGCATGGCCGGCATGAATTACGGGCGGCGCCTGCGTGCGGCCCTGCCGCCCATGACGCCGGTGGCCAATGAGGGCGAGGCCCTGGACTGGCTGCGTCGCCTGGCGGCCGAGCGCGAGGGCGGCGACGAGGTGCCCGAGGACGATCCGCCGTTCTAAGCGTCGTGAATCGCGCGCCCCAATGAAAAACGCGTGCCCGGGGCACGCGTTTCGTCTTGGGGCTGAGGCGGCTCAGCGAGGGCTCACCAGAAGCGCCACCAGGAGCGCTTCTTGCCGCCGTTGCCGGCCAGATGGGTGCTGTCCGGGAAGTTCTTGCGCAGCACGCGCTCGGCGTCGTCGCGCAGGGGCTTGAGGCCCAGCTTCTCGTAGCTCTGCATCATCAGGAACAGGGCTTCCTCGGCGGCCGGGGCGCGCTGGAACTCCTGCACCGCCTGCTGGGCGCGGTTGGCTGCGGCCACGTAGGCGCCGCGGTTGTAGTAGTAGCGCGCCACATGCACTTCGTAGGCGGCCAGGGTGTTGGTGATGTAGTCCACGCGCAGGCGGGCGTCGCCGGCGTACTTGGATTCGGGGAACTGGTCCGCCACCTGCTGGAAGGAGAGCAGGGCGTCGCGCGAGGCCTGCTGGTCGCGCTCGGAGATGTCCTGGTCGGCCAGACGGCCGAACAGGCCCAGGTCTTCGTTGAAATTGGCCAGGCCCTTCAGGTAGAGGGCGTAGTCCATGGCGGCGCTGGTGGGGTTGAGCTTGATGAAGCGGTCCAGCGTGGTGACGGCTGCGGCGCGCTCGCCGCTGCGGTACTGGGCCCAGGCCATGTCCAGGGCGGCCTGCTGGGCCATCAGGGTGCCGGCGGCGCGGCCTTCGATGCGCTCCAGGGTCTTGATGGCCCGGTCGTAGCTGCCGGCCTCGATGTCGGCCTTGGCGTCTGCATACAATTTGTCCAGGGCGGCCTGGGAATTCTGGTCCTCGGGCGTCGAGGAGCAGGCCGTCAGAAGGGCCAAAAAGCCGGCAGCCATGCCGGTGGCGATGAGGCCGCGCAACCGCGAGCGGTGTTCAGTCATGGTCCAGGCCGGCTTGCGGATGCCGACAATCAACAAAGGTGGAGTTCGATTATATGGTTGAGGCCTTGCCCGTCCCTCAGGGTGAAGGCGCGGACGAACCCGAGTTCGAGTCGGCGGAAGAGTCGGCAGCGGAAACGGTGGAAGACGCGGTCGAGGAACGCAGCGCTGACGTGCCCGCCGAGGGCCATGGCCAGCGCCTGGATCGCTGGCTGGTGGGCCTGGCGCCGGAGTTCTCGCGCAACCATCTGCAGGGCCTGATCGAGCGCGGCTGTGTCTGGGTCAACGGCCAGCTGGCCCGCGGCGCCTCGCAGCGCTTGCAGGCCGGGCAGCGCCTGCGGGTGCAACTGCAGCCCACGGCCGAGAGCCAGGCCTTCCGCGCCGAGGCGCTGCCGCTGCAGATCGTGTTCGAGGACGAGCATCTGCTGGTGCTCAACAAGGTCGCCGGCATGGTGGTGCACCCCGCGGCCGGCAACTGGTCCGGCACCCTGATGAACGGCCTGCTGGCCCATCACCGCGCTGCGGCGGCCCTGCCGCGCGCCGGCATCGTGCACCGCCTGGACAAGGACACCTCGGGCCTGATGGTGGTGGGCAAGAGCCTGGAGGCCGTGACCGCGCTGAGCCGCATGATCGCGGCCCGCGAGGTGCACCGCGAGTACCTGGCGCTGGCCCAGGGCCGGGTGGCCGACGAGCTCTTCATTGACGCGCCGCTGCGCCGCGACCCGGTTTCGCGGGTCAAGATGGCGGTGCTGGCCGGGGGCAAGCCGGCGCGCACCGATGTGTACTGCCTGGACCGGGTGGAGCTGGACGGCCGGCAGTACAGCGCCGTGCACTGCGTGCTGCACAGCGGCCGCACCCACCAGATCCGCGTGCATCTGGCCAGCCGCGGCCATCCGCTGGTGGCCGACGGTCTCTACGGCGGCTCGCCCGCCTTCGGCCTGCAGCGCCAGGCCCTGCATGCAGCACGCCTGAGCCTGAATCACCCGATCAGCGGCATGGCCCTGCGTTTTGATGCATCCCTGCCACAGGATTTGTCCGATAGTTGGGCTGCAGCCGGCCTGCCGCCACCGGTGCTTCAGGATCGGGGTGGCTGAGGGCGCTACAATCGGCGCAGCTGGCGTGGCTAGAGACCGGGGGCGAATGGCAGTCCTCCTCCCGGATCCGAGCCGCCAGCCCCCGGGGCCATGCCGGCCCGCTGCGGTCCGTGAGGGCGCGCGGCGCGCCCGCTCAGAGCCTGAGCCCAAGCACGATCAATGACTCGCCGCCCGGATGGCGGCCCGCTGACAGAAGTCCATGAACACCCAGGATGCAAAGCGCGTCCTCGAGACCGCGCTGATCTGCGCCCAGCAGCCGCTCACGCTGCGGGAGCTGCGGACCCTGTTCGCCGATGAGGTCGGTGCGGACACCCTGCGCGCGCTGCTCGACGAGCTCAGCCGCGACTGGGAGCATCGCGGTGTGGAGCTGGTGGCCGTGTCCTCGGGCTGGCGCTTCCAGAGCCGCCCCGAGCTGCGCGAGTTCCTGGACCGCCTGCATCCCGAGAAGCCGCAACGCTACTCGCGCGCCGTGATGGAAACCCTGGCCATCATTGCCTACCGCCAGCCGGTCACCCGGGGTGATATCGAGGACATCCGCGGCGTGGTCGTGACCAGCCAGATCGTCAAGCAGCTGGAGGAGCGCGGCTGGATCGAGGTCATCGGTCACCGCGAGGCCCCCGGTCGCCCGGCGCTCTATGCCACCACGCGCCAGTTCCTGGATGATCTGGGTCTGGCCAGTCTGGAGCAACTGCCGGCGCTCGAGGCCGGCGGCGAGGCGCCGGCCGCCCTGGGCGAACTGCTGGGCAGCGAGGTCCAGGAGCCGCAAGACCCGCCGGCCGAGGCGGGTGCTGTCCTGGAGCTGCCGGCGGAATCCACTCCCACCGAGGCGGGCGCCGAAGCGCCGACCTCTCCCCAAGAACCCCCAACCCCCAACCCGGCGCCCGAGAGTTCTCCTGCGGGCGCATCCGCTGTGGAGGTCCAGGCCGGTGAACCCGGCGACGACCCCGCATCCGACGCTAGCGAGAAGGTGCAAGCCGACGCATGAATTCCAACGACAACGACATGAACCCGCCGGCCGCCGAGGCCGATGCCGCTGCTGCGGCGCCCAAGCGCCGCCGCAGCACCCGCGCGGCCGCGCCCGCCGAGACCGCGGCCCCCGAGGCCGCTGCCCCGGTGGCGGCGGATGAGGCTGCCAAGCCCGTGAAGCCGCGCGCGCCGCGCAAGACCGCCGCCAAGAAGGTGGTCGCGTCTGCCGACTCGGCCGAGTCGGCCGGCGAGGCCCCGGCCGAGCGGCTGCCTGCCGCATCCGCCGAGCCGGCGGCTGCCGAAGCAGCGCCCGCGCCCAAGCGCCGCAGCCCGCGCAAGAGCGCGGCGGCGGAGGGTGAGGCCCAGGCGCCTGCCGCGGTCGAGGCCCAGCCGGCACCGGTTGAGCCAGTGGTGGCTCAGGCCTCCGAATCCGCATCCGACTCCGCCACCGAGGGCGAGTCGTCCGGCGAGGGCGCGGATGGTGAAGGCCGTCGTGGTCGCAATCGCCGCCGCGGCCGCCGTCGTGGCGAAGGTGGTGCCGAAGGGGGCGAGGGCGAGTCGCTCGAAGCTGCCGAGACCGAAGGCGATGACGGGCAGGAGGCCGGCGCCCCGCGCCGTGCCGAGCCCGCGCCCGAGGAGCTGCTGGCTGCCGTGGGCGAGCGCTTTGCCCAGGTGCTGGCTGGCGAGTTCGATGGCAGCGAGGCCGAGGAGGCCGCCGCCAGCGAGCCGGCCGCCGAGGCCGAGAGCAAGCGCGTGCTGGCGCCCGAGCCCGATGCGCCCAAGCTGCAGAAGGTGCTGGCCCAGGCCGGCGTCGGCTCGCGCCGCGACATCGAGGACATGATTGCCGAAGGCAAGATCGAGGTGAATGGCGAGGTGGCCCATATCGGCCAGCGCATCTCCTTCGGTGACCGCGTGGCCGTCAACGGCAAGCAGATCCGCGTGCGCATCTCGCCGCCGGCGCCCCGCATCCTGGCCTATCACAAGCCCACCGGCGAGGTTGTGACCTTCAATGATCCCGAAGGCCGCCCCACCGTGTTCCGCAGCCTGCCCCGACTGCATCAGGGCAAGTGGCAGTCGGTCGGTCGCCTGGACCTGAACACCGAAGGCCTGCTGCTGTTCACCAACTCCGGCGAGCTGGCCAATCAGCTGATGCACCCGCGCTTTGGCGTGGAGCGCGAGTACGCGGTGCGCGTGCTGGGTTCGCTGAATGAAGAGCAGCGCGCCCGCCTGCTGGAAGGTGTGCAGATCGAGGGCCAGTCCGCGGCCTTCAAGAGCATCGTGGACGGCGGCGGCGAAGGCGCCAACCGCTGGTACCGCGTGGTCATCACCGAAGGCCGCAACCGCGAAGTACGCAAGCTCTTCGAGGCCGTGGGCATGGTGGTGAGCCGCCTGATCCGCATCCGCTACGGCACCGTGGTGCTGCCGCGCGGCCTCAAGCGCGGCGTCTGGGTGGAGCTGGGTGAGGACGATGTGCGCATCATCCGCCGCCTGGCCGGTGGTCCGCAGCAGGCGCGCGGCGAGCGCCAGCAGCAAGCCCGCGATGAGCAGGCCCAGCAGCGTGGCAAGCGCAATCGTGGTGGCAAGGGGCCGCGTCCCAGCCGTCCGGATGCGCCGCCGCAGTCGCGTCAACAGGCCGCCGAGCGCGGCCCGGATCGCGCCCAGGACCGCGGTCGTGAGCGCTCGCGCGACAGCGACTACGAGGACGACGACTTCATTCCCCACAACATCAACCCGCTGGAGCAGACCTTCGACCGGCGCTTTGCCTCCAGCGGCAAGCGCGGCTTCCCGGCCGGCTTCGGCGCGGGTGGCAGCGGTGCACAGGGCACGGGGGCGCCGGGCCGTGGCGGCCAGGGCAACCGTGGCAAGGGTGGTGGTGGCGGCAATGGCCCGCGTGAGCCGGATCCCATGCAGACCTCGGTGGGCTACATCGGTGCCGACGCCTTCACCCGCCGTGGCGGGCGTGGCGGCGGTGGCGGTGGCGGCAACCGCAGTGGTGGTGGCGGTGGCGGCGGCAACCGGGGCGGCGGTGGCCGCGGCCGGCGCTAAGTCGGGCACCCGTCCGGGCCCTTGAGCGGGCCTGGATCGTTTTTACACAGTCACACAGTACAATCTCGGGTTTTGCCAAGCCCCAGATTTCAGGAGAAAAACATGGCGATCGAACGCACCCTTTCCATCATCAAGCCCGATGCCGTCGCCAAGAACGTGATCGGCCAGATCTATGCCCGTTTTGAAGCCGCCGGCCTGAAGGTCGTGGCTGCCAAGATGGTGCACCTGTCGCGCGGCGAGGCCGAGGCCTTCTACGCCGTGCACAAGGCCCGTCCCTTCTTCAACGACCTGGTGAACTTCATGATCTCCGGCCCGGTGATGATCCAGGCTCTGGAAGGCGAAGGCGCCATCCTGAAGAACCGCGACCTGATGGGCGCCACCGACCCGAAGAAGGCCGAGAAGGGCACCATCCGCGCCGACTTCGCCGACAGCATCGACGCCAACGCCGTGCACGGTTCGGACGCCCCCGAGACCGCCGCCCAGGAAGTGGCGTTCTTTTTCCCCGGCATGAACGTCTACAGCCGTTAATTCGGCATCAAGCCTCTTGCGCTGCTCAGGCCTGGAGGTCTGAGCAACACAGCAAGAAGCAATACCCATGAACGCGGTCAACCTGCTTGGATTCGATCTGGAAGGACTGGCTGCGTTCTGCGAGCAGCTGGGGGAAAAGCGCTTTCGCGCCACCCAGCTGTTTCGCTGGATTCATCAAAAAGGCGCCTCTGACTTCGAGCAGATGAGCGACCTAGCCAAGTCGCTGCGCGAAAAGCTGCGCGGCAAGGCTCACATCACGGCCCTGCCCGTGATCTCCGAACATGTCTCCGCCGACGGCACGATCAAGTGGCTGTTCGACGTGGGCGGCGGCAATGCCGTCGAATCGGTCTTCATTCCCGAGGATGACCGCGGCACCCTGTGCGTGTCCAGCCAGGCCGGCTGCGCGGTGGGCTGCCGCTTCTGCTCCACCGGCCATCAGGGCTTTTCCCGCAATCTGGAGACGGCCGAGATCATCGCCCAGCTCTGGTACGCCGAACACAGCCTGCGCCAGCGCTTCAAGAGCAGCGAGCGCGTGATCACCAATGTGGTGATGATGGGCATGGGCGAGCCCCTGCAGAACTACAGCGCTCTGGTGCCCGCCCTGCGCATGATGCTGGACGACCATGGCTACGGTCTCTCGCGCCGCCGCGTGACGGTCTCGACCTCGGGCGTGGTGCCCATGATCGACCGCCTGCGCGAGGATGTGCCGGTGGCCCTGGCCGTGTCCCTGCACGCGCCCACCGACCCGCTGCGCGACCAGCTGGTGCCGCTGAACAAGAAGTACCCGATTGCCGAGCTGCTGGAGGCCTGCAATCGCTATCTCGAGAAGGCGCCGCGCGACTTCATCACCTTCGAGTACTGCATGCTGGACGGCGTGAACGACACGCCGGAGCAGGCTGAAGCCCTCGTCAAGCTCTTGCGCGGCCATGTCTCTTGCAAGATCAACCTGATTCCCTTCAACCCCTTCCCGGCCTCGGGCCTGAAGCGCAGCTCGAACGCGCGCGTGCAGGCCTTTGCCGAGGTGTTGATCAAGTCCGGTATCGTCACCACGGTGCGCAAGACCCGCGGCGATGACATCGATGCCGCCTGCGGCCAACTGGCCGGCGAAGTGCAGGACCGTACCCGCGTGGAACAGCGCATGGTGCGGGCGCCGGTGGTGGTTCATGGTCTCGGGGGGCGCAATCCGCAGTGATGCACTGATGAATGGGCGCTCATGAAGACAAGACTCCTGCAGATCCCGCTCGCTCTGGCCCTGGTGCTGGGCTTGGTGGCCTGCGCCGGCACCACGGCCAAGCAGGGCGCTGAGCCGCGCACCGCCTCCGACCAGACCGATCTGGATCGCCGCGCCGCCGTGCGGGTGGAGCTGGCCTATGGCTATTTCGCCCGCGGCCAGCTGCCCACCGCCCTGGACGAGCTCAAGCAGGCCCTGCTGGTGAAGCCGGACATGGTCGAGGCCCTGAGCCTGCGCGGCCTGGTCTATGCGGCCATGGGCGAGCTGCCGCTGGCGGAGGAGAGCTTCCGCCGTGCCCTGAGCCTGAACGCGGCCGACCCCGACACCTTGCACAACTACGGCTGGTTCCTCTGCCAGCAGAATCGCTATGCCGAAGCCGGCGCCCAGTTCGAGCGCGCCCTGGCCCAGCCCCAGTACCGCGGCGCGGCGCGCACCCTGCTGGCGAAGGGCGTCTGCGAGGCCTCGGCCGGCCAGTTCGGCGCCGCCGAGCGCACCCTGTTGCGCGCCTTCGAGCAGGATCCGTCCAACCCGGCCATCGCGATGAACCTGGCCGAGGTGCTGTACCGCAACGGCCAGTACGACCGCGCCCGCTTCTATGTCAGGCGGGTCAATGACCAGCCCGAGCAGCTCAATGCCCAGAGCCTGTGGCTGGCCCTGCGCGTGGAGCGCCGCCTGGGCAATACCGTGCAGATGAATGACTACGGCCAGCAGCTGCGCCGGCGATTCCCGCAGTCGCCGGAAGCGCAGGCCCTGATCAACGGTCGATTCGATGAGTGAGGGGGAACGCATGTCCACGATCTTGAGCGAGGCTCCGAGCCAGGCCGCGCCGCAAAGCGCCGTGCCGCAGACGGCCGGTGCCTGGCTCCGCGCCGCGCGGCAGGCCCAGGGCCTGCATATCGCCGCGCTGGCGGCCCAGCTGAAAGTGCCCCAGGCCAAGCTGGAGGCCATGGAGGCCGATCGCCATCAGGACCTGCCCGATGCCACCTTCACCCGTGCCCTGGCCAAGGCCATGTGCCGCGCCCTCAAGGTGGATGCTGCGCCCGTGCTGGAGCTGCTGCCGCGCGGCAGCGAGCCCGGGCTGGACCGCGTCAGCCGCGGCCTCAATACCCCCTTCCGGGAGCGCATGGCCAGCGAGGAAGGCCTGTCCCTGGACTGGCTCAAGCGCCCCATGATCTGGGGGCCGGCCCTGCTGCTGGCGGGCGCCCTGGCCGTCTATCTGCTGCCCGGCGAGTGGCTGCAGCTGCCGCCGCTGATGCAGGGCGAGGCCAAGAGCGAAAGCGCGGCCACCCCGGCGGGCGCCGAGGTCGAGCCTTCGCCCGCGCCCCTGCTCGAGGCCTCGGCCAGTGCGGCCCAGCCCGCACCGCCCCCCGCCTTGCCCTCGGCCAGCGCGGCGCCCCTGATCAGCGCCCCCGCCCCGGCGCCCGCATCCACTGCGGCCGTGGCGGCCCCGGTGACCGGCACGGCGCCGGCCGCCGCCAGCAGCACCGCGGCGCCCGCGCTGCCGGGCCAGGTGCCCATGCTGCTCAAGGCGCGCGAGGAGTCCTGGGTGGAGGTGACCGATGCCCAGGGCCAGGTCCAGCTCTCCCGCCTGCTGCGCCCCGGCGAGCAGCTCTCACTGAATGTGCTGCCGCCGCTGCGCCTGCGTGTGGGCAATGTGTCCGGCACCGAGATCACGCTGCGTGGCAGCGCGGTCGATCTGGCGGCCCAGGCCCGCGACAACGTCGTGCGCATGGAGCTCAAGTAGTCCCCCGAAGTCCCCACCATGATCGATACCGATAGCAGCATCGCCGAAGCCATCGCCGCCGCGCGTCCCGCGCCGCGCCGCAGCCGCCAAGCCACCGTGCGCTGGGGCTCGCGCATCGTCACCATCGGCGGCGACGCGCCGGTGCGCGTGCAGTCCATGACCAACACCGACACGGTGGACGTCATCGAGACTGCCATCCAGGTCAAGGAGCTGGCCGTGGCCGGCTCGGAGCTGGTGCGCATCACGGTCAACACGCCGGAAGCCGCGGATGCCGTGCCCCTGATCCGCGAGCAGCTGGACCGCATGGGCATCGACGTGCCCCTGGTGGGCGACTTCCACTACAACGGCCACCGCCTGCTCACCGAGCATCCGGCCATGGCCCAGGCCCTGTCCAAGTACCGCATCAACCCCGGCAATGTGGGCAAGGGCGACAAGAAGGACCGCCAGTTCGCCATGATGGTGGAAGCGGCGATGAAGTACGACAAGGTCGTGCGCATCGGCGTGAACTGGGGCAGCCTGGACCAGGAGCTGCTGGCGTCCATGATGGACGAGAACGCCAAGCGCGCCCAGCCCTGGGACGCGCAGCAGGTGATGTACCAGGCCCTGATCCAGTCGGCCCTGAGCTCGGCCGAGTACGCCCGCGAGCTGGGCATGAATCCGGACAACATCATCATCAGCTGCAAGGTCAGCGGCGTGCAGGACCTGATCTCGGTCTACCGCGCCCTGGCCCAGCGCTGCGACTACGCCCTGCACCTGGGTCTGACCGAGGCCGGCATGGGCACCAAGGGCACGGTGGCCTCCAGCGTGGCCCTGGGCATCCTGGCGCAGGAAGGCATTGGCGACACCATCCGCGTTTCGCTCACGCCCCAGCCCGGCGAGTCGCGCACGCAAGAGGTGGTGGTGGCGCTGGAGATCCTGCAGGCTCTGGGTCTGCGCGCCTTCAATCCCAGCGTGACCGCCTGCCCCGGCTGCGGCCGCACCACCAGCACCACCTTCCAGGAACTGGCCAAGCAGATCGACGACTTCCTGCGCGCGCAGATGCCGGTCTGGCGCAGCAAGTACCCCGGCGTGGAGACGATGAAGGTGGCCGTGATGGGCTGCATCGTCAACGGCCCCGGCGAGAGCAAGCATGCCGACATCGGCATCAGCCTGCCCGGCACCGGCGAGGCGCCGGCCGCCCCGGTCTTTATCGACGGCGAGAAGGCCCTGACCCTGCGTGGCGAGAATATCGCCGCCGAATTCCACGCCCTGGTCGAGAACTACATCGAGAAGCGCTTCGGCGCCACCGCCTGATATCCATGACTGAGCAGAAGAAAGTGCAGCCCCTGCAGGCTGTGAAGGGCATGAACGACATCCTGCCGCCGGAGTCGGCGCGCTGGGAATGGCTGGAAGGCAAGATGCGCAGCGTGCTGCAGCGCTATGGCTACCAGAATGTGCGCACGCCCATCGTCGAGCCCACGGCCCTGTTCGTGCGCGGCATCGGCGAGGTGACCGATATCGTCGAGAAGGAGATGTACGCCTTTGAGGACCGTGCCGACAAGCACGGCCAGGCCGAGCATCTGGCCCTGCGCCCCGAGATGACGGCGGGCGTGGTGCGCGCCATGATCGAGCACAGCTTCCTGCGCGACTCGGGCCGCCGTCTCTACTACTTCGGCCCCATGTTCCGCCGCGAGAAGCCGCAGAAGGGCCGCTACCGCCAGTTCCATCAGATGGGTGTGGAGGCCCTGGGCTTCAACGGCCCGGATGTGGACGCCGAGGTCATCCTGCTGGGCAGCCGCCTGTTGCGCGAGCTGGGTCTGAAGGACGGCGAGCATGTGCGCCTGGAGCTGAACTGCCTGGGTGCGCCCGAGGAGCGCCGCGCCCACCGCGAAGCCCTGGTGGCCCATCTGGAAGCGCACAAGGATCTGCTGGACGAGGACAGCCAGCGCCGCATGTATAGCAACCCCCTGCGGGTGCTGGACACCAAGAACCCGGCCCTGCAGGACATGGCCAATGCGGCTCCGAAGTTGCTGGACTTCCTGGGTGAAGCATCGCTGGCGCACTTCAACGGCGTGCGCGCCATCCTGGATGCGGCCGGCGTCAAGTACACCATCAACCCGCGCTTGGTGCGCGGTCTGGACTACTACAACCTCACCGTGTTCGAGTGGGTGACCGACAAGCTCGGCTCGCAGGGCACGGTCTGCGGCGGCGGTCGCTACGACGGTTTGATCGAGCAGCTGGGCGGCAAGCCCACGCCGGCCGTGGGCTTCGGCATGGGCATGGAACGCATGCTGCTGCTGCTGGAAGAGGTGGGCGTGGCGCCCGCAGCGCCGGTGCCGGACGCCTATGCGGTCGTGCCCTCGGCCCAGGGTCTGCCTCAGGTCATGGTGGCGCTGGAGGCCCTGCGCGCCGCCGGCGTGAGCGTGGTGCTGCACCCGGGGCAGTCCAGCATGAAGTCGCAGTTCAAGAAGGCCGATGCCAGCGGCGCCACCCATGCCCTGGTCTTCGGCGAGGATGAGCTGGCGCGCGGCGAGGTGGCCATCAAGCCGCTGCGCGACGCCAGCGCCAGCCAGTTCAGCCGCAGTCTGGCCCAGGTGGCCGACTGGGCGGCCGAGCTGCTGCCGCGCAACGCATAATCGCGCATCTTCTCTTCAGCCCCATCACTCGAACTAGTTCCGCAATGGCGTCTCATCTCGATCTCGAAGAACAGGAACAGCTGGACCAGCTGAAGGCCTTCTGGAAAAGCTACGGCAACCTCATCACCAGCATCATCACGCTGGGCCTGCTGGCCTTCGCGGCCTGGAATGGCTGGAACTGGTGGCAGCGTGACCAGGCTGGCAAGGCCGGCGCCATGTATGAGGAGCTGGACCGCGCCGCCCAGGCCGGCGATGCCGAGAAGGTGGCCCGTGTCTTTGGCGACCTGAAGGATCGCTATGCCCGCACCACCTATGCGGGCCAGGGCGCGCTGCTGGCCGCCAAGCTGCAGATGGACAAGGGCCAGGCCGAGCCGGCTCGCGCCGCCCTGAGCTGGGCCGTGGACAACGCCAGCGAGACCGAGTACCGCGACATCGCGCGCCTGCGTCTGGCCGGCCTGCAGATGGATGCCAAGCAGTTCGACGAAGCCGCCAAGACCCTGGACGGCATCAAGAGCGCCGAGTTCGCCGGCCTGGTGGCCGACCGCCGCGGCGATCTGGCCGTGCAGCAGAACAAGAACGATGTGGCCAAGGAAGAATTCCTGAAGGCCTACAAGAGCCTGGACAAGACCCTGGACTACCGCCGTCTGGTCGAGGCCAAGCTGGCCAGCCTGGGCGTGGCCGCGCCCGACACCGCTGCTTCGGGAGTCTCGCAATGAAGGCCCGTCTGAGTTTCGTCGCCCGTCCGCTGCGCGCAGCCCTGCTGCTGAGCCTGCCCCTGGCCCTGCTGGGCGGCTGCTCCCTGTTCAGCTCCAGCAGCGGTCCCAAGCCCGCGGCCCTGGAGGCCCAGATCGGCAGCACCGGTCTGCGCCAGGTCTGGCAGTCCCGTGTGGACAGCGTGCAGTTCCCGCTCTCCGTGGCCGCCACCGGCCAGAGCTTTGTGGTGGCCGGCGGTGACGGCGTGGTGCAAGCCCTGGCGGCCGAAACCGGCGCCGTGCAGTGGCGCGGCGAGGTGGGTGCCAAGCTGGTGGCCGGCGTGGGCAGCGATGGCCGCTTTGCTGCCGTCGTCACGCGCGACAACGAGTTGGTGGTGCTGGATGCCGGCAAGCCGGCCTGGCGCAAGACCATGGCGTCCACCGTGAGCACCGCGCCCCTGGTGGCCGGCGAGCGCGTCTTCGTGCTGACCGTGGACCGCCAGGTCCTGGCCTTCGACGCGCTGGACGGCCGTCGCCTCTGGGACCTGCGCCGCCCCGGCGACCCGCTGACGCTCTCGCAGCCCGGCGTGATCACCGCTTACAAGGACACCCTGGTGGTGGGGCAGGGCGCCCGCCTGGCCGGCGTGGACCCGCTGCGCGGCACCCTGCGCTGGGAGGCCAATGTGGCCACGCCGCGCGGCACCAATGAGGTGGAGCGCCTGGCCGATCTGGTGGGCCCCGTGGCCCGCGTGGGCGACACCCTGTGCGCCCGCGCCTTCCAGTCCGCCGTGGGCTGTGTCAATGCCGAGCGCGGCGCCACCCAGTGGAGCCGCAACACAGGCGGCACCCGCGGCGTGAGCGCCGATGCCCAGCAGGCCTATGGCGGCGACGCCTCGGACCGCCTGACCGCCTGGAAGCTCTCCAACGGCGATATCGTCTGGAGCGCCGAGCAACTGCTCAACCGCCGCCTGAGTGCTCCCCTGGCCACGCCGCGCGGCGTGCTGGTGGGCGATCTGGAAGGCTATGTGCATCTGCTGGCCGCCGACAGCGGCAAGACCCTCGCCCGTCTGCCCACCGATGGCTCGCCCGTGGCGGCCGCACCGGTGCAGCTGGGCGGCGTGGTGCTGGTGACCACCCGCAACGGTGGCCTCTTCGCCCTGCGTACCGACTGACCCCTCTGTCCTGAAGCGACAAGAACAATAAGATCCCCGCCATGAAACCCGTCATCGCCCTGGTCGGCCGCCCCAACGTCGGCAAATCCACGCTGTTCAACCGGATGACCAAGAGCCGCGATGCGATCGTGGCGGACTTCGCAGGCCTGACCCGCGACCGCCACTATGGCGATGGCCGCCTGGGCAACCGCGAATTCATCGTCATCGACACCGGCGGCTTCGAGCCCGACAGCAGCACCGGCATCGTCAAGGAGATGGCCAAGCAGACCCGCCAGGCCGTGGCCGAGGCGGATGCCGTGGTCTTCGTCGTCGATGTGCGCACCGGACTCTCGGGGCAGGACCAGGACATCGCGCGCTATCTGCGCCAGGCCAACAAGCGCACCTTTCTCGCGGTCAACAAGGCCGAGGGCATGAGCGAGTCGCCCCTGCTGGCCGAATTCCACGAGCTGGGCATGGGTGAGCCCCATCCCGTTTCGGCCGCGCACGGCCAGGGCATCCGCAGCCTGCTGGAAGCCGTGCTGGAGCCCTTCGGCCCCGATAGCGACGAGGAGCCGCCGCCGGAAGAGGAGGGCGTGATCCGCATCGCGGTGGCGGGCCGCCCCAATGTGGGCAAGAGCACCCTGATCAACACCTGGCTGGGTGAGGAGCGCCTGGTGGCCTTCGACATGCCGGGCACCACGCGCGACGCCATCAGCGTGGACTTCGAGCGCCACGGCCAGAAGTTCAAGCTCATCGACACCGCCGGCCTGCGCCGCAAGGGCAAGGTCTTCGAGGCCATCGAGAAGTTCTCGGTGGTCAAGACCCTGCAGGCCATCGCCGACGCCCATGTGGTGCTGCTGCTGATCGACGCGACCCAGGGCGTGTCTGACCAGGATGCCCATATCGCCGGCTATGTGCTGGACAGTGGCCGCGCAGTGGTGGTGGCCATCAATAAATGGGATGCCATCGACAGCTACCAGCGCCAGCAGCTGGAGCGCTCCGTCGAGCACCGTCTGGCCTTCCTGAAGTTCGCGCCCCAGCACCGCATCTCGGCGCTCAAGCGCCAGGGCCTGGGCCCGCTGTGGAACGCGATGGCCGATGCCTACGCCTCGGCCTTCAAGAAGATGACCACGCCGGTGCTCACCCGCCTGATCCAGGAAGCGGTGGACCACCAGCAGCCCAAGAAGCATGGCCTGTCGCGGCCCAAGCTGCGCTACGCTCACCAGGGCGGCATGAATCCGCCCATCGTGGTCATCCACGGCACGGCGCTCGATGGCGTCACCGACGTCTACAAGCGCTATCTGGAAGGCCGCATCCGCGCCCACTACAAGCTGGTCGGCACGCCGCTGCGCATCGAGCTGCGTTCGGCCAAGAACCCCTTCGCGGACAAAGAGGGCTGATCCTTGCCGCCATCGGGGCTTTCCCTGTGTTAAGGTGCAAGCCTTCCAACCCTCTCCCGTAGCCATCTCTCTAACACGGAGCATATCGTGAGCAACAAAGGACAACTCCTGCAAGATCCCTTCCTGAACCTGCTGCGCAAGGAGCATGTGCCGGTGTCGATCTATCTGGTCAATGGCATCAAGCTGCAAGGACATATCGAGTCCTTCGACCAGTACGTCGTCCTGCTGCGCAATACCGTGACCCAGATGGTCTACAAGCACGCCATTTCGACGGTGGTGCCGGGCCGCGCGGTGAACTTCCACGCGACCGACAACAACGGCGGCGACACTGCCTGAGAAGGCGGCGTCACGGCGCCCGCGTCAGCGTAATAGGGGGCTCGCGGCCCCCTTTTGACCCTTGAGTTCAAACGCTTCCAACTTTTCTCCCACTTCCGCGACGCTGCCCGATCCGGCGGCGCGCGCCATTCTTGTCGGCGTCGAGATCGGCCGTAGCGGCCATTTCGATCCCACCCTCGATGAGCTGGCCCTGCTGGCCGAGTCGGCCGGCGACACGCCGGTGGCCCGCGTGATCGCGCGGCGCCAGGCGCCCGATGCCGCCCTGTTCGTGGGCTCGGGCAAGGCCGACGAGATCAAGCTGCTGGTGCAGGCGCATCAGGCCCACACGGTGCTGTTCGACCAGGCCATCTCACCGGCCCAGCAGCGCAATCTCGAGCGCGTGCTGGGTGTGCCGGTGGCTGACCGCACCGCGCTCATCCTCGAGATCTTCGCCGCCCGCGCCAAGAGCCACGAAGGCAAGCTGCAGGTGGAGCTGGCGCGCCTGCAATACCTGGCCACGCGCCTGGTGCGACGCTGGAGCCATCTGGAGCGCCAGAGTGGCGGCATCGGCATGCGCGGCGGTCCCGGCGAGGCCCAGATCGAGCTGGACCGGCGCATGATCGACGAGCGCATCAAGGTCACCAAGGAGCGGCTGAAGAAGGTGCAGCGCCAGCGCGGCACCCAGCGCCGTGCGCGCGAGCGCAACGAGGTCTTCAAGGTCTCCCTGGTCGGCTACACCAATGCCGGCAAGTCCACGCTCTTCAATGCCTTGGTGAAGGCGCGCAGCTACGCGGCCAACCAGCTCTTCGCCACCCTGGACACCACCACCCGCTCCATGTATCTGGAGGCGGCGGGCACCAGCATCTCCCTGTCCGACACCGTGGGTTTCATCCGCGACCTGCCGCACAAGCTGGTGGAGGCCTTCCGCGCCACCTTGCAGGAGGCGGCCGAGGCCGATCTGCTGCTGCATGTGGTGGACGCGGCCAGCCCGGTGCTGGACGAGCAGATGGCCGAGGTGGAGCGGGTGCTGGCGGAAATCGGCGCCGCCGACATTCCCCAGATCCTGGTCTACAACAAGCTCGATATGCTGGAAGACAGCCAGCGCCCCCGCGCGGCGGTGGACTGGCTGGAGCGTCCCGGCGCAGGCCCGCGCGTGCCGCGGGTCTTTGTGAGCGCCCTCAGTGGCGAAGGTCTGGACCGGCTGCGCGAGCAGATTGTCCAGGCCATGCCTGGCCCGGACTTGAACGCGCCGGATCCGGCCCCATTTGCCCACAACTTGAATGACAGGCATGAGCATGAACAAACCTGAGTCCGCTGCGCGGCCCTGGCAACGCCTGGCCGGCCGACTGCTGATGAGCAATGGCCGCAATGACGGCCCGCCCGATCTGGACGAGCTCTGGCGCGACTTCAACCGCAAGCTCTCCGGCCTGTTCGGCGGCAAGGGTGGCGGTCAGCCGCCCCAGGGCAATAACGGCCAGAACGGCGGCGGTGGCAACAACTTCCAGCCCGATATGAAGAGCGCCGGCATCGGCGTGGGTCTGATCGCCGGCGTGGTGGCCCTGGGCTGGCTGGCCAGCGGCTTCTACATCGTGCAGGAAGGCCATCAGGCGGTGGTCACCTCCTTCGGCAAGTACAGCAAGACGGTGGACGCCGGCTTCCAGTGGCGCCTGCCTTACCCCTTCCAGGCCAATGAGGTGGTGCCGGTCACGCAGCTGCGCTCGGTGGAAGTGGGCCGCAGCTCGGTGGTGCCCGCCACCGGCCTGCGCGACTCCTCCATGCTGACCCTGGACGAGAACATCGTGGACATCCGCTTCACGGTGCAGTACCGCCTCAAGGATGCGCGCGACTATCTGTTCGAGAACCGCAGCCCCGACGAGGCCGTGATCCAGGCTTCCGAGTCGGCGGTGCGCGAGATCGTGGGCAAGAGCAAGATGGACTCGGTGCTCTACGAGCAGCGCGACGCCATTGCGGCCGATCTGGTGAAGTCGGTGCAGGTCCAGCTGGACCGCCTCAAGGCCGGCATCATCGTGGCCAATGTGAATGTGCAGAATGTGCAGGCGCCCGAGCAGGTGCAGGCCGCGTTTGACGATGCCTTCAAGGCCGGTGCCGACCGCGAGCGCCTGAAGAACGAAGGCCAGGCCTATGCCAACGAGGTGATTCCCAAGGCCCAGGGCACGGCCGCGCGCCTGCGCGAGGAGGCTGAGGGCTACAAGGCCCGCGTCGAGGCGCAGGCCGAGGGTGATGCGCAGCGCTTCAAGAGCGTGCTGACCGAGTACCAGAAGGCGCCCGCCGTCACGCGCGACCGCCTCTATATCGAGACCATGCAGCAGGTCTACAGCAATGTCAGCAAGGTCATGGTGGAGAGCCGCAGCGGCTCCAATCTGCTCTATCTGCCGCTGGACAAGCTGCTGCAGCAGTCCGGCAGCACGGTGACGGCCAGCCCGCCTGTGCCGGCCACGCTGCCCGAAACGGCGCAGCAGCCCAATGCGACGGTGGATGTGCGCTCGCGCGATGGCCTGCGTGGCCGTGACCGCGATGGCCGCTGAGGCGATCTGAGGAGAACGAGAACATGAACCGCATTGCCTCCATCGCCGTCGGCGCCCTGATCGCCTTCATGGCGGCCAGTTCCATGCTTTTCATCGTGGACCAGCGCCAGTACGCCGTGGTCTACGCCCTGGGCGAGATCAAGGAAGTCGTGACCGAGCCGGGCCTGAAGTTCAAGCTGCCGCCGCCTTTCCAGAACGTGGTCTTCCTGGATCGCCGCATGCAGACCCTGGACAGCCCCGAGTCGCGCGCCATCTTCACCGCCGAGAAGAAGAGCCTGGTGATCGACTGGCTGGTCAAGTGGCGCATCACCGACGCCCGCCAGTTCATCCGCAACAGCGGCACCGATCTGCGCAATGTCGAAAACCGTCTGAGCCCCATCGTGCAGGCCGCCTTCAACGAGGAGGTGACCAAGCGCACCGTGACCTCGGTGCTGGCCACCGAGCGCGACAAGGTGATGAACGATGTGCGCAAGCGCCTCGAGGACGAAGCCAAGCAGTTCGGCATCGAGGTGGTGGACGTGCGCATCAAGCGCGTGGACTTCGCCGCCAACATCACGGACTCGGTCTATCGCCGCATGGAGTCCGAGCGCAAGCGCGTGGCCGCCGAGGCCCGCTCCACCGGCTCGGCCGAGAGCGAGAAGATCCGTGCCGATGCCGATCGTCAGCGCGAGGTCATCGTGGCCGAGGCCTACCGCGACGCGCAGAAGATCAAGGGTGAGGGCGATGCCAAGGCCTCGGCCCTGTATGCCGAAGCCTTTGGCCGCGATCCGCAGTTCGCGCAGTTCTACCGCTCGCTGGAGGCCTACCGGTCCACCTGGCGCAGCAAGTCGGATGTGATGGTCGTGGACCCCAGCAGCGACTTCTTCAAGGCCATGCGCGGCGGCGGCCCGGCCGCGCCGGCCAAGGGCGGCAAATAAGCCTGCGCCCGCGCTAGCGCCATGGGTGACACCCTGCTGGCGGCCCTGGCCCTGATGCTGGTGGTGGAAGGGCTGATGCCCTTCCTCAACCCACAGGGCTGGCGCCAGGTTTTCAGCCGCCTGCTGGCCATGAGTGATGGCCAGATCCGCTTCATCGGTCTGGCCAGCCTGCTGGCCGGTGTGGCCTTGCTGGTGGCCCTCTGGGGCTGAGCGCCGCCGGCCTCAAGGCCAGGGCAGGGCGGCGGCTTTAAACAGCCCATGCGCTCGGGCATTGGCGCGTCGTCGCGCGAGCCCGGTACAATGCCGTTTTTAACTGCGCCCCTCAAGCCCATGTCCTCTGCTTGGCTCCTGCCCGAGCACATTGCTGACGTTCTGCCGTCCCAGGCGCGCCGCATCGAAGAGTTGCGTCGCGACATGCTGGACATGGCGCGCAGCTACGGTTGCGAGCTGGTCATGCCGCCGCTGCTGGAGCATCTGGACTCCCTGCTGTCGGGCACCGGCCGCGAGCTGGACCTCAAGACCTTCAAGCTGGTGGACCAGCTCTCGGGTCGCTCCCTGGGTCTGCGTGCGGACACCACGCCCCAGGTGGCGCGCATCGATGCTCATCTGCTGAACCGTGCCGGCGTGACCCGCCTGTGCTACTGCGGCCCGGTGCTGCACACCCGCCCGGATGGCCTGCACGCCACCCGCGAGCCCCTGCAGTTTGGTGTGGAAATCTATGGCCATGCCGGCCTGGAGGCCGACCTCGAGGTGCAGGAGCTGGCGCTGGATGCGCTGCGCCGTGCCGGTGTGAACGATATCGCCATCGACCTGGGTGACGCCCGTCTGGTGCAGGGCGTGCTGGGCGAGCTGCGCCTGGGCGCCGAGGCCCTGGGCGCCATCGTCGGCGCCCTGGCGTCCAAGGACCCGGTGGCCCTGGCGGCCGCCAGCACCGAGCTGCCGGCCGACGCCGCGGCCGGTCTGCAGGCCCTGCTGGGCCTGTATGGCGGCATCGAGGTGCTGGCCCAGGCGCGCGAGCGCCTGCCGCGCAATGCCGTGGTGAACGCAGCCCTGGATGATCTGCAGTGGCTCGCCAGCCATCTGCAGCAGGTCCACCCCGAGGTGGCCCTGGGTTTCGATCTGGCCGATCTGCGCGGCTACGCCTACTACAGCGGCGTGCGCTTCGCGATCTATGCCGCCGGTTCCAGCGATGCGGTGCTGCGCGGCGGCCGTTACGACGAGGTGGGGGCGGTCTTCGGCCGCCGTCGCCCCGCCGTGGGCTTCAGCCTGGACCTCAAGGCCCTGGTGCAGCTGAGCCCGGCCACGCCCCTGTGTGCCGCGGTGCGGGCGCCCTGGGGTGAGGATGCCGGCCTGCGGGCGGCGATCCGGCGCCTGCGCGAGCAGGGCGAGACCGTGGTGTGCGTGCTGCCCGGGCACGAGCACGAGGGCGATGAGTTCGACTGCGACCGCGAGTTGGTCAGCGTCGAGTCCCAATGGGTGCTGCGCGCGCTTTGAGCGCGCCGCGTCGCCAAACAATCTTTCAACGAATCGAGCAAATTCATCATGCATAGCGAAATTGCGCGCGGCCGGAATGTGGTGGTTGTCGGCACCCAGTGGGGTGACGAGGGCAAGGGCAAGGTCGTGGACTGGATGACCCCGCACGCCCAGGGCGTGGTGCGTTTCCAGGGCGGTCACAATGCCGGCCACACCCTGGTGATCAAGGGCGTGAAGACCGCGCTGCAGCTGATTCCCTCGGGCATCATGCGCGACGGCGTGGCCTGCTATATCGGCAACGGCGTGGTGCTGGACCCCACCCATCTGCTGGGCGAGATCGAGCGCCTGGAGAAGGCCGGCGTGGAAGTGCGCTCGCGCCTCTTCATCTCCGAGTCCTGCCCGCTGATCCTGCCCTTCCACGTGGCCGTGGACAAGGCCCGTGAGGCCCTGCGCGAGACCAGCGGCAACGGCAAGATCGGCACCACCGGCAAGGGCATCGGCCCGGCCTATGAAGACAAGGTGGCCCGCCGTGCCCTGCGCGTGCAGGACCTGAAGCACCCCGAGCGCTTTGCCAAGAAGCTCAAGGAGCTGCTGGAGCTGCACAACTTTGCCCTGTGCGGCTACCTGAAGTGCGGCGAGCTGGAATTCCAGCCCATCTTCGACCAGGCCATGAAGCTGGCCGAGGCCATCAAGCCCATGATGGCCGACGTGGGCTATATGCTGCACAAGGCCCATCTGGCCGGCCAGAACATCCTGTTCGAGGGCGCCCAGGGCACCCTGCTGGACATCGACCACGGCACCTACCCCTACGTCACGTCCAGCAACTGCGTGGCCGGCAATGCCGCCGCCGGTGCCGGCGTGGGCCCGCAGATGCTGCACTACATGCTGGGCATCACCAAGGCCTACACCACCCGCGTGGGCTCCGGCCCCTTCCCGACCGAGCTGGAGTGGGAAAAGGAAGGCACGGTGGGCTACCACCTGTCCACCGTGGGCCAGGAGAAGGGCACCGTGACCGGCCGCGCCCGCCGCTGCGGCTGGCTGGATGCCGCCGCGCTCAAGCGCTCCATCATCATCAACGGCATCACCGGCCTGTGCATGACCAAGCTGGACGTGCTGGACGGCCTGGCCGAAGTGCAGATGTGCGTGGGCTATGAGCTGAACGGCAAGACCATCGACATCCTGCCCCTGGATGCCGACGAGATCGTGGCCTGCAAGCCGGTCTACGAAACCTTCCCGGGCTGGACCGAGACCACCGCGGGCATCACCGAATGGGACCAGCTGCCCCTGAACGCCCGCCGCTATCTGGAGCGCGTGCAGGAGGTGGTGGGCACGCCCATTGCCATGGTCTCCACCGGCCCGGATCGCGACCACACCATCCTGCTCAAGCACCCCTTCCAGGCCTGAAGGCCGGAGCGCTCGAGCCCCATCACCTATTCCAACGAGGAGCCCCACCCATGTTGACCGACGACGGCAAGCATCTGTACGTGTCCTGGGACGAGTACCACCTGCTGACCGAGCGCCTGGCGCTCAAGGTCCACAACTCCGGCTGGGAGTTTGACCAGATCCTGTGCCTTGCCCGGGGCGGCATGCGCCCGGGCGACGTGCTCTCGCGCGTGTTCGACAAGCCGCTGGGCATCATGTCCACCAGCTCCTACCGCGCCGAGGCCGGCACCATCCAGGGCCGCCTGGACATCGCCAAGTACATCACCATGCCCAAGGGCGAGCTGGCCGGCCGCGTGCTGCTGGTCGACGACCTGGCTGATTCGGGCGTGACGCTCAAGGCCGTGGTGGAGCGCCTGCGCGGCATGCCTGCCATCAGCGAGCTGCGCTCGGCCGTGATCTGGACCAAGGGTGTGTCCACCTACACGCCGGACTACTACGTCGAGATGCTGGAGACCAGTCCCTGGATCCACCAGCCTTTCGAGGAGTACGACGGCCTGCGGCCGGACGCTCTGGCCAAGAAGTTCGCGGTCTGATCGCACTGCATCCCGCCTGCGTGATGCCTCTTTGCAAAGCCGGTTCTGCCTCGCGCCGAGCCGGCTTTGTTGTATCTGGCGCAGTGCGCGCCCACGCATGGCTTGGAGAAATGAAAAAGGCCAGCACAATGTGCTGGCCTTCGGTGTTTGGTGCCCAGGAGAGGACTCGAACCTCCACGGAGTTACCCGCTAGTACCTGAAACTAGTGCGTCTACCAATTCCGCCACCTGGGCAAGTGACCAAAAGATTGAAAATCTGTTGGCGTTTCAGGAAAGCTAGGATTCTATCATCAAAAATTTTAAGTCCGCAAGTGCTGCCGCGCAGGGCGCGGCCACGATGTTGAGCGAGGTCGTGGGCCAGGTGCAGGGGCACCGGGACGGCCATGGTTTTCTGATCCCCGAGGACGGGCAGATCGACGTCTACCTCTCGGCCCAGGAGATGCATGCGGTCATGCATGGCGACCGCCTGCGCGTGCGCGTGGTGCGCTTCGACAAGCGCGGCCGCCCCGAGGGCAAGGTGCTGGAGATTCTCGAGCGCAAGAAGCGGCCCATCATCGGCCGCCTGCTGCTGGAGTCCGGTGTCTGGCTGGTGGCGCCCGAGGACAAGCGCATGGGGCAGGACATCCTGATCCCCAAGAACGGCATCGCCAATGCCACGGCCGGCCAGGTGGTGGCGGTGGAGCTGACCGAGCCGCCCTCGCTGTACTCGCAGCCCGTGGGCCGGGTGGTCGAGGTGCTGGGCGAGATCGACGATCCCGGCATGGAGATCGAGATCGCGGTGCGCAAGTACGAGGTGCCGCATCGTTTCAGTGCGGAGACCCTGGCCCAGGCGGCCAAGCTGCCCGAGAAGCTGCGAGCAGCCGACCTCAAGCAGCGCATCGATCTGCGCGATGTGCCCCTGGTCACCATCGACGGCGAAGATGCGCGCGACTTCGATGACGCGGTCTACTGCGAGCCGCACAAGCAGGGTCGTGGCAAGAGCGCCTTCAGCGGCTGGCGCCTGCTGGTGGCCATTGCCGATGTGAGCCACTACGTGAAGCCCGGCGAGCCGCTGGATGCCGATGCCTACGAGCGTGCCACCTCGGTCTACTTCCCGCGCCGCGTGATCCCCATGCTGCCGGAGAAGCTCTCCAACGGCCTGTGCTCGCTGAACCCGGAGCAGGATCGCCTGACCATGGTCTGCGACATGCTGATCGACGCCGAGGGCGAGACCCGGGCCTATCAGTTCTACCCGGCCGTGATCTGCTCGCATGCGCGCCTGACCTATACCGAGGTGGCGGCCGTGCTGGGCAATACCCATGGCCCGGAGGCCGCCAAGCGCCGCGAGCTGGTGCCGCATCTGCTGCATCTGCACGAGGTCTACCGCGTCCTGCTGGCCCAGCGCCACAAGCGCGGCGCGGTGGACTTCGAGACCACCGAGACCCAGATCATCTGCGACGACAACGGCAAGATCGAGAAGATCGTGCCGCGCACCCGCAACGAAGCCCACCGCCTGATCGAGGAGGCCATGCTGGCCGCCAATGTCTGCGCGGCCGACTTCATCGCCGGCGCCAAGCAGTCCTCGCTGTTCCGTGTGCACGAAGGCCCCACGCCCGAGAAGCGCGCGGCCCTGCAGGCCTATCTGCGCGCCCTGGGTCTGGGCCTGGGCATCAGCGACGACCCCTCGCCCGGCGAGTTCCAGGCCATTGCCGCGGCCACCAAGGACCGGCCGGATGCGCAGCAGATCCACCAGATGCTGCTGCGCTCCATGCAGCAGGCCATCTACACCGGCGCCAACTCCGGCCACTTCGGTCTGGCCTATCCGGCCTACACCCACTTCACCAGCCCCATCCGCCGTTATCCGGACCTGCTGGTGCACCGGGTCATCAAGGCCATGCTGGGCGGCAAGCGCTATCTGCTGGACGCCGCCAAGATGGAAGTGCCCGAGCCGCCGCGCCGCCCCGGCCGCGCCAAGCCCATCAACCCCGCCCAGGCCAGCACCGAGCCCGAGCGCTGGGAGGTGGTGGGCGCGCATTGCAGCGCCAATGAGCGCCGTGCCGACGAGGCCTCGCGCGATGTGGAAGCCTGGCTCAAGTGCCGCTATATGCGCGAGCATCTGGGCGAGGAGTTCAGCGGCACCGTCAATGCGGTGACCAGCTTCGGCCTCTTCGTGCAGCTGGATGCGCTCTACGTGGAAGGCCTGGTCCACATCACCGAACTGGGCGGGGAGTACTTCCGCTTCGACGAGGTGCGCCAGGAGCTGCGCGGCGAGCGCACCGGCATCCGCTACGCCACTGGTGCGCGCGTGCAGGTGCAGGTGAGCCGGGTGGACCTGGATGGGCGCCGCATCGACTTCCGCCTGGTGCCCGAGAGCGGCGAGGCCCGCCTGCTCTCGCGGGCCCTGCGCGACAAGCAGGGCGGGGCTGGCGAGTCGCCGCGCCGCCGCAGCGCCGAGCCGGCCAGCGCCGTCGAAGCCCTGGCCCAGGTGCAGCGCCAGGACCGCGAGCTCAAGGCCGGTCGCCGCAAGGCCGCCGGGCCCAAGGCCGGGGCGCCCCGGGGTGCCGCCAAGGCGGCCAAGTCGGCGGGCAAGGGTAAGAGCAGCGCCGGCGCCGCGGGCAAGCGCAGCACGGCCAAGGCCGAGTCGGGGCGCAAGCGCCGCTGAGGGCGACTCTCAGCCCGGCACGGGCGCATGCAGGGTCTGCATGCGCTCGATCAGATCCGCCGCGCGCAGTGGACCGCCCTCGGGGCCGGCCGCGGCTGCGCCATGCCAGTAGGCTGCGGCACAGGCCAGGGTGTGGGCGGCCTGGGCCTCCTGAGCCGTCTCGCTGCTCGGGCCCAGCTGGGCCCAGAGTCCGCCCAGCCAGCCGGCCAGCACATCGCCGGTGCCGGCGCTGGCCAGGCGGCCATTGCCGCTGCTGTTGATGGCGCAGACCTGGCCCGGGCTGGCGATTACGCTGCCCGAGCCCTTGAGCAGCACGCTGCAACGCAGGTCCAGCACCAGGGTCTGGGTCGCGCCCAGGCGGTCGGCCTGCACCTCGGCGCTGCTGGAGCCCAGCAGGCGCGCCGCCTCCAGCGGATGCGGCGTGAGCACCGTGGCCAGGCCCTGGGCCGCGCGGCCACGCAAGAGGGCGCGCAGGCCGGCGTCGGCGGCCAGGGCATTGAGGGCGTCGGCGTCCAGCACCAGGCGGCGGGCCTGGTTCAGCAGGGCCGGCAGCTGGCGGGCGATCAGCGAGCCGCCGCCGCAGCCTGCCACCACGGTGTAGCGGGCCCAGGCCGCGGCATCGGCCAGGCGGCTCTCGGGCCAGCTCATCAGCTCGGGGCGGGCCAGGCTGGCCGAGGCCTCCAGCAGGCAGGCGTAGACCCGGCCCGCGCCGGCCGCCAGGGCCGCCTGGGCCGCCAGCTGGGCCGCGCCGCGCAGGCCCGGCGCTCCGCCGACGACCAGCACATCGCCCCAGGCGCCCTTGTGGCTGGCGTGGCCGCGCTCACCGATCAGGGCCTGGGCCTCACGCAGGGCCTGCTCGCCCAGCAGCCAGGCGCCGGGCGGCTGGGGGCAGGGCTGGCCCAGATCGTCCCACCACAGGGTGCCGGCCAGGGCGCGACCCTGGGCTGTGAAGAGGCCAGGCTTGAGCGTGAGCAGGCTCAGGCAGTGGTGGGCCTGCACGGCCGTCCCGGCACAGGCGCCGTGCTGGCCGTCCAGGCCGCTGGGCAGGTCGATGGCCAGCACCGGCGTGCCCTTGGATCCGCCGCGGTTGATCAGGGCAATGGCCTCGGCCAGCCAGCCCTCGGGCGCACGCGAGGCACCCAGGCCCAGCAGGCCGTCGATCAGCAGATCGGCTTCCAGCGAGTCGGGCAGCTCATGCTGGGGCGAAAGGCCGGCCAGGCGGGCCTCGCCCAGGGCCCAGGTGGCGTCGGCCGGACGGGGCTTGGCTTGGGCGGCCTCCGGGGCCAGAAAGAGCAGGATCTCGCGGCCCGTGGCGGCCAGCAGGCGGGCGGCCACCAGGGCGTCGCCACCGTTGTTGCCTGGGCCGCAGAAGAGGGCGATGCGCCGGGCCTCGGGCCGCAGGGCCAGGGCCAGCTTGGCCACGGCCAGGCCAGCGCGGCGCATCAGGGCATGGGGAGCGGTCCGGGCCAGGACCTCGGCCTCCCAGGCCCGGCTGGCGGCCAGACCGTGCAGGGGCAGGTGGGTGGGCGAGGGCAGGACGCGGCGCATGGCCGCAGATTAGCGCAAGCGCGCGATGCCCAGGCCTTCGGTGTCCAGGGCCGGGGCGCGGCCGGCCAGCTGGTCTGCCAGCACGCGCGCGCAGCCGCTGGCCAGGGCCCAGCCCTGGCCGCCATGGCCCAGGTTCAGCCACAGGCCCGGCTGGCCGCTGGCGCCCAGCAGAGGCAGGCCATCGGGCAGGCTGGGGCGTGCGCCCTTCCAGCGCTGCTGCTGGCTGCCGTGGGTGGCGCCGGGGAAGCAGTCGTGCAGCAGCTGATGCAGCGGGGCCAGCGAGGCCTCGGGGAAGTCGTCCGGCCCGCCTTGCAGCTCGGCGCCGCCGGCCACGCGCACGCGCTGGCCGATGCGGGCAATGCTGATGCCGCTGCGCAGATCGCTGAGCGCCGCGCGTGGGCCCAGGTCCGGGTAGGCCTCCAGCTGGCGCAGCGGGGCGGTCAGGGTGTAGCCCCAGACCGGGCGCAGCGGCAGGCTCAGGCCCAGGGGTTTGAGCAGGGCCGGCGCGCCCAGGGCGGCGCAGAGCACGATGGCATCGAAGCGCTCCTGCACGGGCTCGGGGTTCTGCGGCACGGTGGCCGGGCCCTCGGCGCTGCCGTAGTCGGCAAACCGCGTGCTGGGGCCCTGGCTTTCGGCCGGCGGGGTGTACTCGTGCACCAGGCTGGGCAGGCTGCCCGCTTCCACGCGGCGCACCGTGGTGTGAAAGCGCAGACGCACGCCGGCGCGCTGCGCCTCGGTGCGCAGGGCCTGGGCGTATTGGCGGCCATTGCCCAGCTCGTCGCCCGGCAGGTAGAGGCCGCCCTCGAGCGCCAGCTCGGGGTTGAGGCCGGGCTCCACGGCCTGGCAGCCGGCGCGGTCCAGCAGGCGGTGGTGCTTCAGGCCGGCCTCGCTCAGCTGGCGCATGCAGGCCTCGGCCTGGGCCAGCTCGCGCGCGCCGCGCAGCAGCAGCAGGTGTCCCTCGCCGCGCTCGTAGTCCAGATGCAGCTGTTGGCGCAGGGCCTGCAGGCGCTGCTGGCTGAACACGGCCAGGGCCTGCATCTGACGCAGCTGCGGCTCGCGCAGGCGCGGCTGGGCCTGGCGCCAGCTGCGCCACAGCCAGCCGAACTGGCCCGGCCGGCGCAGCGCGGCGCCCAGCAGCAGGCGGCGCGCCAGGGGGGCACTGGGCCAGGGGCTCTGCAGGGCGGGCGAGATCAGGCCGCCGTGGGCGAAGCTGTTCTCGGCGGCCACGCCGCCGCTGCGTTCGAAGACGGTGACCTCATGGCCTTCCGCGGCGAGCTCATAGGCGCTGCTGATGCCGACGATGCCGGCACCGACGATGGCAATGCGCATGACTCAGACCTCCCGCTCGGACTGGAGCAGGGCTTCGGTCTGCAGGGCCAGACTCAGCAGGGCGTCATCGCGCAGGGCCGGGGCCCAGAGCATCAGGCCCGTGGGCAGGCTGCCCGGCGCATGGCAGGGCAGGGAGAGGGCGCAGCCGTCCAGCAGATTGACGACCGAGGTGTTGCGCAGCATCAGGAGATTGGTGGCAAAAAAGAGTTCGTCGTCGGCCTGCAGCGGCGCCAGTTCGGGCGCAACGCGGGCGACGGTCGGGCTGAGCAGGGCGTCAAAGCCCTGCAGGGCCTGCTCCATGGCGGCGATCCAGTGGCGGCGCGCCTGCAGCAGGTCGAGATAGTCGGCGGCGGTGAAGCCGGCGCCGCGCTTGATGCGCTGCGCCACCCGCGCATCGTAGTCGTTCTCGCGCTCGGCCAGCCTGGCGCGGTGCCAGGCCCAGCTCTCGCAGGCGGCCAGGCCGCCCTGGATCTGCAGGGCGGCGAAGTCGCGCAGCGGGGCCGGATCGAAGTTCTCGATCTGCGCCCCCGCGGCCGAGAGCCGCGAGAGGCTGCGCTCGAAATCGCGCGCCACCTGGGCGTCCAGCCCTTCCAGCAGGGCGCGCGGCACGCCCAGGCGCAGGGCCGACCAGGGGCGGGGCTGCAGACTCACTCGGCGTGCGGCCAGGATCTCGTGCAGCAGCACCGCATCGCGCACCGAATGGGTGATGGCGCTGGTGGTGTCCAGGCTGGGGGCCAGGGGGATGCAGCCCTCGCCGGGTGTGAGGCGGGCGGTGTTCTTGAAGCCCACCAGGCCGGTGAGCGCGGCGGGAATGCGGATGGAGCCGCCGGTGTCCGAGCCCAGGGCGGCCCAGGCCGCGCCGCTGGCCACGCTGACCGCCGCGCCCGAGCTGGAGCCGCCCGGGATGCGGGCCAGGCCATCGAGTGCGTAGGTCACGGGGTTGAGCGGCGTGTCGTGGTGGGGGTTCAGCCCCAGGCCGGAGAAGGCAAATTCGCTGAGATTGGTGTGGCCGATCAGGGCCGCGCCCGCAGCACGCAGGCGCGCCACGGCCGGGCTGTCGGCGGCGGCGGGCGGCGCGTCGGCGAGGGCGCGTGAGCCGCCGGTGCTGGGCTGGCTGGCGACGTCGAAGAGGTCCTTGATGCTGACCGCCAGGCCGCCCAGGGGCGTGTGCGGCGCCTCGATGGGGGCGGGCTCGAAGAGGCGCACGAAGGCGTGGCGGCAGGCCTCGCCGCGCGCGGCAGCCAGACTTTGTTGTAGCAGTTCGGGAGCCTGCAGGCGGCCGTCACGCAGCCCGGCCAGGGCGCTGCTCAGGTCATGGGGCATGAATCGTGTATACTCTTTGGGTTTTGCTGCCAGCGGTTTCCCGCGTTGACAGATCTGGCGCCCGGTTTCGGGTGTCCTGGATGCGGGAAGGGCGGCGGAATAAATCGCAAACCCGGCCACTTCAAGGTGTTGCGCTGCGTCGATCAATGAGGTCGGCGGCGCGATTCGGGCCGGATTTTAGACACAACCTTCGGAGTTAATTCATGTCCGTTACGATGCGCGAGATGCTGGAAGCCGGCGTCCACTTTGGTCACCAAACCCGCTTCTGGAATCCCAAGATGGCCCCATTCATTTACGGCCATCGCAACAAGATTCACATCATCAACCTCGAAAAGACGCTGCCGAAGTTCGAGGAAGCGATGAAGTTCGTGCGTCAGCTGGCTGCCAAGCGCGGCACCATCCTGATGATCGGCACCAAGCGTCAGGCCCGTGACGTGATCGCCCTGGAAGCCCAGCGCGCCGGCATGCCCTACGTCGACAACCGCTGGCTCGGCGGCATGCTGACCAACTTCAAGACGGTCAAGGGTTCGCTGAAGAACCTGAAGGACATGCAAGCCCAGGTCGAGGCCGGCACCCAGCCCGCCATCAAGAAGGAAGCCCTGCTGTTCCAGCGCGACATCGCCAAGCTGGAAAAGAACATCGGCGGCATCCAGGACATGACCGCCCTGCCGGACGCCATGTTCGTGATCGACGTGGGTTACCACAAGATTGCCGTGGCCGAAGCCAAGAAGCTGGGCATCCCCGTGATCGGTATCGTCGATACCAACCACTCGCCCGAAGGCATCGACTACGTGATCCCCGGCAACGACGACTCCGCCAAGGCCGTGGCCCTGTACGCCAAGGCCGTCGCTGACGCCGTGCTGGAAGGCCGTGCCAACGCCACCAACGAGCTGGTGCAGGCCGTGGCCGCCGACGGCGACGAGTTCGTGGAAGTCAACGAAGGCGCCTGAGCCCTCGCTGCAACCGGAAATTCCGGAAGGAAAGGGGGCTGATTCAGCCCCTTTTTTTCAAACAAGATTCCCGGGGTCGGCCGCTGCCGGCCTCGCTGCAACACGGAGATTGAAATGGCTGCAATTACCGCAAGCATGGTGGCTGAGCTGCGCGCCCGCACCGACGCCCCGATGATGGAGTGCAAGAAGGCCCTGACCGAGGCCGACGGCGATCTGGGTCGCGCGGAAGAGATCCTGCGCGTCAAGCTGGGCAACAAGGCCGGCAAGGCCGCCTCGCGCATCACCGCCGAAGGCGTGGTCGCCGCGGCCGTGGTCGGCTCGGTGGGTGCCCTGGTCGAAGTCAACTGCGAAACCGACTTCGTCTCCAAGAACGATGCCTTCCTGGCCTTCGTGAACGCCGTGGCCGGTCTGGTGGCCGAGAAGAATCCCGCCGACGTCGAGGCCCTGTCGGCCCTGCCGCTGTCGCAGGAAGGCTTCGGCCCGACCGTGGAAGACGTGCGCAAGGGTCTGATCGGCAAGATCGGCGAGAACATGACGATCCGCCGCTTCAAGCGCTACGAAGGCGCCAAGCTGGCTTCCTACCTGCACGGCACCCGCATCGGCGTGATGGTCGAGTTCGACGGTGAAGACGTGGCCGCCAAGGATGTGGCCATGCACGTGGCCGCCATGAAGCCGGCCGCCCTGTCCTCCGCCGAAGTGCCGGCCGAGCTGGTCGAGAAGGAGCGCAAGATCGCCGCCGAGAAGGCTGCCGAGTCCGGCAAGCCGGCCGACATCGTCGCCAAGATGGTCGAGGGTTCGGTGCAGAAGTTCCTGAAGGAAGTCTCGCTGCTGGACCAGGTCTTCGTGAAGGCCGCCGATGGCAAGCAGACCGTGGCCGCCTACCTGAAGGGCGCCAACACCACGGTGAAGAGCTTCACCCTGTACGTGGTGGGCGAAGGCATCGAGAAGAAGGTGGACGACTTCGCCGCCGAAGTGGCTGCCCAGAAGGCTGCCGCCGAGGCCGCCGCCGCTGCCAAGAACGCCTAAACCGTTCGACGCAAACAAAGGGCGCCTCTGGCGCCCTTTACACTTGTGCCCGCGGCTTTGGCCCACAAGGTCTGGAAGAATCGCGGCACGCCCCAGCACAGCATTGAAGAGGTACGAATGCCCGCTCACAAACGCATCCTGCTCAAACTCTCCGGCGAAGCCCTGATGGGCGACGACGCCTTCGGCATCAACCGCGCCACCATCGTGCGCATGGTGCGCGAGATTCAGGAGGTCACGCAGCTGGGATGCGAGGTGGCGGTCGTCATTGGCGGCGGCAATATCTTCCGCGGCGTGGCCGGCGGCTCGGTGGGCATGGACCGTGCCACCGCCGACTACATGGGCATGCTGGCCACGGTGATGAATTCCCTGGCCCTGGCCGACACCATGCGCCAGGAGGGCATGACCGCCCGCGTGATGTCTGCCATCGCCATCGAGCAGGTGGTGGAGCCCTATGTGCGCCCCAAGGCCCTGCAGTATCTGGAAGAGGGCAAGATCGTGGTCTTTGCCGCCGGCACGGGCAACCCCTTCTTCACCACCGACACCGCCGCCGCCCTGCGCGGCGCCGAGATCGGTGCCGAGATCATGCTCAAGGCCACCAAGGTGGACGGCGTCTACACCGCCGACCCCAAGAAGGACCCCACGGCCACGCGCTACGCCCGCATCAGCTTCGACGAGGCCATCACCAAGAATCTGCAGGTGCTTGACGCCACGGCCTTCGCGCTGTGCCGCGACCAGAAGCTGCCGATCAAGGTGTTCTCCATCTTCAAGCCGGGCGCGCTCAAGCGCGTGGTGATGGGCGAGGACGAAGGCACCCTGGTGCACGTCTGAGCGCCTTGCTGCGTTAGAAGCCTTTCTCACGAGACATCAGGTTCAAGAATCATGAGCACTGCCGACATTAAGAAGACGGCCGAGGCCAAGATGGCCAAGTCGGTCGAGTCCTTCAAGAACGAACTCCAGAAGATCCGCACCGGTCGCGCCCACCCGGGCATCCTGGACCAGGTCAGCGTCGATTACTACGGCTCGCCGGTGCCCATCTCCCAGGTGGCCAACGTCAGCCTGCTGGATGCCCGTACCATCTCCGTCCAGCCCTGGGAAAAGGGCATGGGCCCCAAGATCGAGAAAGCCATCCGCGAGTCGGACCTGGGCCTGAACCCCTCCACCCAGGGCGATCTGATCCGCGTGCCGATGCCGCCGCTGTCGGAAGAGCGCCGCCGTGACCTGACCAAGGTCGCCCGCAATGCCGGCGAGGATGCCAAGGTGGCCGTGCGCAATGTGCGCCGCGACGCCAACGAGCAAGCCAAGAAGCTGCTCAAGGACAAGGCCATCACCGAGGACGACGAGCGCCGCAGCGCCGATGAGGTGCAGAAGCTCACCGACCGCATCATTGCCGAGATCGACAAGCTGGTCTCGAGCAAGGAACAAGAAATCCTGGCGGTCTGAGTTCGCGTGGTGAGCGAGAACGGCAAGGCGGTTGTGCCCCGCCATGTGGCCATCGTGATGGATGGCAACGGCCGCTGGGCCAAGAAGCGCTTTCTCCCGCGCTTCTTCGGCCACAAGCAGGGCGTGGACGCCCTGGTGCGCGTGGTCCAGGCCTGCATCGACCGTGAGATTGAATACCTGACGGTGTTTGCCTTCTCCAGCGAAAACTGGAAGCGACCCAGCGACGAGGTCTCCGGGCTCATGGGCCTGGTGCTGGCTGCGGTCTCGCGCTACCTGGCCCGCATGGGCGCCATGGGGGTGCGCATCCGCATCGTCGGCGACCGCGACGCGGTGTCCGACAAGCTGCGCAATGCCTGGAACGAGGCTGAGTCGGCCACCGCTCACAACAGCAAGCTCACGCTCAATGTGGCCTTCAACTACGGTGGCCGCTGGGACATCGTGCAGGCCGCCAAGGCCGCGATCAAGGCTGGCGTGCCCGCCGAGGAACTGAGCGAAGCGCGCTTGGGCGAGTTCATGGCCATGAGCTATGCGCCCGATCCGGATCTCTTCATCCGCACCGGTGGCGAGGTCCGCATCAGCAACTTCATGCTCTGGCAGGTGGCTTACACCGAGTTCGTCTTCTCCGACTGCCTGTGGCCGGAGTTTGGCGAGGCCCAGCTGGATGCTGCGATCGAAGCCTTCCGCGAGCGCGACCGGCGCTTTGGCGGCGTCAAGGACAGTGCCCCGGCCCTGGCGGCCAGCGCCTGACGGCCCGCGCGGCCCCTGCCCATGCTCAAGCAACGCATCCTCACCGCCCTGGTGCTGCTGGCGGTTCTGCTGCCGGCCCTGTTTGCGGCCTCGCCCTGGCCCTTCGCCTTGCTGACCCTGCTGATGATCGGTGCGGCCGGCTGGGAATGGTCGCGCCTGAACGGCGCGCCCGGCGCAGCCGCCCTGGGCTTCGGCGCGGGCCTGGCCCTCATCTGCGCTGCCACCCTGCTGGGCCTGAACCAGAACGGTCAGCTGCGCGCACCGCCGCCCTGGTGCTGGTGGCTGGTGGGCGGCCTGTGGGTGCTGGGCGGCAGCCGGGCCCTGCGTGGCGGGCCTGCGGGCTGGCCACTGCTGCCGCGCCTGCCGCGCCTGGTGCTGGGCGCCCTGGCCCTGTGGGCGGCCTGGCTGGCCATGGCCCTGGCCAAGGCCCAGGGCATCAATTTCCTGCTTTCCATCTTCTGCCTGGTCTGGGCCGCCGATGTGTTTGCCTATTTCGGCGGCCGCAGCTTCGGCCGACGCAAGCTGGCCCCGGCCATCAGCCCTGGCAAGAGCTGGGAGGGCGTGTGGACCGGCATGCTGGGCGTGCTGGTGCTGGGCGCCGTCTGGGCCTATGTGATCGATGCCCGCCTGGCGGTGGATTCCGCCAGCCTCTACGGCCGTCTGCTGCGCGAGCTCGGCTGGGCCACCGGCCTGCTGGCGCTGCTCTTCCTGACGGGTATGAGCGTGGTGGGCGATCTGTTCGAATCCCTGATCAAGCGCGCGGTCGGTGCCAAGGACAGCAGCCAGCTGCTGCCCGGGCACGGCGGCGTGCTGGACCGTGTTGATGCGCTACTGCCGGTGTTTCCGCTGGCCCTGGCGCTGAGTTCCCTGGTGCCTGTGAAATGAGTGCTTCCGCTTCCTCCCGCTCCGGCCTGCGCAAGGTCTGCGTGCTGGGTTCCACCGGCTCCATCGGTACCAGCACCCTGGATGTGCTGGCCCGCCATCCCGATCGCTACGAGGTCTTCGCGCTCAGTGCCATGAGCCGCGTCGAAGAGCTGGCGGCCCAGTGCCTACAGTACCGCCCGCGCTTTGCCGTGCTGCCCGAGGCCGGCCTGGCCACGCGCCTGCGCGAGCTGCTGCGCGAGCAGGGCTGCGCCACCGAGGTGCTGGCGGGCGAGGCGGCCTTGAGCGAGATCGCCGCCCATCCCGAGGTGGATGCTGTGATGGCTGCCATCGTGGGCTCTGCCGGCCTGGCGCCCTGCTTGGCCGCCGCGCGCGCCGGCAAGCAGCTGCTGTTGGCCAACAAGGAAGCCATCGTGCTGGGCGGCGCGCTCTTCATGCAGGCGGTGGAGCAGGGGGGGGCGACCTTGCTGCCGGTGGACTCCGAGCATTCGGCCATCTTCCAGTGCCTGCCTGAGGACCGCGACACCTGGCACGAGCGCATTGATCACATCGTGCTCACCGCCTCCGGCGGCCCCTTCCGTCAGCGCGATCCGGCCAGTCTGGCCGATGTCACGCCCGAGCAGGCGGTGGCCCATCCCAACTGGGTGATGGGCCGCAAGATCTCGGTGGACTCCGCCACCATGATGAACAAGGCGCTGGAGGTGATCGAGGCGCGCTGGCTCTTCAATCTCGCGCCCGAGCAGATCAAGGTGGTGATCCACCCGCAGAGCATCATCCACTCCATGGTGGTGTGCCGCGACCGCTCGGTGCTGGCCCAGCTGGGCACGCCGGATATGCGGGTGCCCATCGCCTACGCCCTGGCCTTTCCGGAGCGCATTGCCTCGGGCGCCGAGCCCCTGGACTTCCTGGCCAAGCCCAATCTGACTTTCGAGGAGGCGGACGAGCGCCGCTTCCCGGGCCTCTACCTCTCCTGGCAGGCGCTGCGGGCCGGGGAGGGTGCCACTGCGGTGCTGAATGCCGCCAATGAGGAGGCGGTGGCCGCCTTCCTGGCGCGCGGCCTGCGCTTTGACCAGATCTGCCGCGTCAACCGCCAGACCCTGGAGGAGCTGCATCCCGAGGCCGGCGAATGCGCCAGCGTCGAGGGCCTGCTGAACCTTGATGCCCGGGCGCGTCGCCATGCCCAGGCCCTGATCGCTGCGCTGTCCGCCTGATGCTCACCACCCTGCTCGCCTTTGTCCTCACCCTCGGCGTGCTGATCGTGGTGCACGAGTGGGGCCATTACCGCGTGGCCAAGGCCTGCGGCGTGAAGGTGCTGCGCTTCTCGGTGGGCTTTGGTCGGGTACTGCTGCGCCGCCAGCGCGGCGAGACCGAGTTCACCCTGGCGGCCCTGCCCCTGGGGGGTTATGTGCGCATGCTCGACGAGCGGGAGGGCCCGGTGCTGCCGGCCGAGCGCGAGCGCGCCTTCAACAACCGCCCGCTGTGGCAGCGCGCCGCCATCGTGGCCGCCGGCCCGGCCGCCAACTTCGTGCTGGCCATCCTGCTCTTCGCGGCCGTGGGTCTGCTGGGGGTGGAAGAGCCCAAGTCGGTGCTGGGCTCTCCCCTGAGCGGCAGCCTGGCCGACAAGGCCGGCCTGCGCGCCGGCGACTGGGTGCGTGCCGTCTCCGCCGATGGCGAGGACTGGCAGGAGCTGCAATCCCTGCCCGAGCTGCGCTGGCAGCTGACTCAGGCCGTGTCCGAGGGGCGCAAGCTGCACCTCTCGGTGAGCGATGCCCAGGGCCATGGCCAGCGGCAGCTGGTGCTGGACACCGATGGCCTCGAGAAGCGTGAGCTCGATGCCCAGCTGCTGCGCCGCATTGGTCTGGGCGGCCCCTTCATGGCGCCGGTGCTGGGCGAGCTGAGCGCCGGCGGCGCCGGCGCCGAGGCCGGCCTGCGGCGCGGTGACCGGGTGCTGAGCGTGGACGGCCAGCCGGTGACGGACGCGGCCGCGCTGCGCGAGCGCATCCGCGCCAGCGGGCAGGGCGGCACCGAGGGTCAGCGCGCCGCGCCCATGCTGTGGCAACTGGAGCGCGCGGGTCAGGTCTTGAGCCTGGAGCTGCGGCCCAAGATCGTGCGCGATGGCGGCCAGCTGCTGGGCCGCATCGAGGCCCAGATTGGCGCCCCGCCCGAACAGGTCACCGTGAGCCATGGGCCGCTGGAGTCGCTGTGGCAGGGCGCGCGCCGGACCTGGGAGGTCTCGGCCCTGACCCTGAACACCTTCGGCCGCATGCTGATCGGCGAGGCCTCGCTGAAGAATCTCAGCGGCCCCATCACCATTGCCGACTACGCCGGCCAGTCCGCTCGCATGGGGCCGGCCCAGTACCTGGGCTTTCTCGCCCTGGTCAGCGTGAGCCTCGCGGTGCTGAACCTGCTGCCGCTGCCGATGCTCGATGGCGGACACCTGATGTATTATCTTTTCGAGGGTCTGAGCGGCCGCCCCGTCTCGGAATGGTGGCAACGGCAGCTGCAGCGCGCTGGCGTGCTGATCATGTTGCTGATGATGACCTTGGCCCTTTCCAACGACATGGCCCGCTTGCTGGGCCTGCATTGACCTCACCCGCATGTCCGTATCTCGCCTCCCGTCTGCGCGCCTGCGCCCCTCTGTCCTGAGTCTGGCGTTGGCCGCTGCCCTGCAGGCTGGCTCCGCTTGGGCGGTTGATCCCTTCGTACTCAAGGACATCCGTGTCGAGGGCCTGCAGCGTACCGACCCCGGTACCGTCTTCGCCTCGCTGCCCTTCCGCATCGGCGACACCTATAACGACGAGAAGGGCGCCGCCGCGCTGCGCGCCTTGTTCGCCACCGGCCTGTTCAAGGACGTGCGCATCCAGATCGACGGCGACTCCGCCGTTGTCGTGATCGAGGAGCGTCCCATCATCGCGGCGGTGAGCTTCGTCGGCCTGAAGGAGTTCGACACTGAAGCCCTGACCAAGTCGCTGAAGGACGTGGGCATCGGCGAAGGCAAGCCCTTCGACAAGGCCCTGGCCGACCGCGCCGAGCAGGAGCTCAAGCGCCAGTACCTGACTCGCAGTCTCTATGGCGCCGAGGTCACCACCACCATTACGCCGCTGGAGCGCAACCGCGTCAACGTCAGCTTCCAGGTGACCGAGGGCGAGCCCGCCAAGATCGGTCAGATCCGCGTGCTGGGCAGCAAGGTCTTCTCCGAGAGCACGCTGACCGGCCTGTTTGAGCAGACCACCAGCGGCTGGCTGACCTGGTACACCAAGACCGACCGCTACTCGCGCGCCAAGCTCAACGCCGACCTGGAGACGCTGCGCTCCTACTACCTGAATCGCGGCTATCTGGAGTTTGCCGTCACCTCCACCCAGGTGACCATCTCGCCGGACAAGCAGAGCATCGACATCGCGATTACCGTCAGCGAAGGCCAGCCCTACACCGTCACGGCGGTCAAGCTGGAAGGCGACTTCATGGGCCGCGAGGAGGACTTCAAGAGCCTCATCATGCTCAAGCCCGGCGAGCCCTATCGCGGCGAGGCCGTGGCCGCCACCACGCGCGCCTTCTCCGACCTCTATGGCACCTTTGGCTACGCCTTCGCCCGCGTGGACAGCCGTCCCGAGATCGACCGCGCCACCGGCCAGGTGGTCGTGACCTTCGTGGCCGAGCCGCAGCGCCGCGTTTATGTGCGCCGCGTCATCGTCTCGGGCAACACCCGCACCCGCGACGAAGTGATTCGCCGCGAGTTCCGCCAGTTCGAATCGGCCTGGTACGACGGCACCAAGATCAAGGCCTCGCGCGACCGTGTGGAGCGTCTGGGCTATTTCAAGGACGTGAACATCGACACGGCCGAGGTGCCCGGCGCGCCCGACCAGGTGGACGTGACCCTGACCGTGACCGAGCGCCCCACCGGCAACATCATGGTGGGCGCGGGCTACTCCAGCCAGCAGCGCCTCTCGCTGTCGGGCTCGATCAAGCAGGACAATGTCTTCGGCTCGGGCAACTACCTGGGCATCGAGCTCAACACCGCCAAGACCGGCCGCGCCCTGGTGCTGTCCACGGTGGACCCCTACTTCACGGTGGACGGTGTCTCGCGCGCCGTGGACCTGTTCTACCGCACCACCAAGCCGCTCAACACCCTGGGTGAGGAGTACGAGCTGGTCAGCCATGGTGCGGCCGTCCGCTTCGGCGTGCCCTTCTCGGAAGTGGACACGGTGTTCTTCGGCATCGGCTACGAGAAGACCCGCATCTCCACCTCCACGGGCCTGCCCAACAGCTACTTCCTGTTCCGCCAGCAGTTCGGCTCCTCCAGCATCGCCATCCCGCTGACCATCGGCTGGCAGCGTGACGACCGCGACAGCATCATCTCCCCGACCCGCGGCAAGTACCAGCGCGTCAACCTGGAGCTGAGCCCGGCCGGCGATTCGCGCTACATGCGCGCGAACGTGCAGTACCAGCATTACATCCCGCTGTGGAGCAGCAAGTTCACCCTGGGCCTGAACGGCGAACTGGGTTGGGGCAAGGGCCTGAACGGCAAGCCCTATCCCATCTTCAAGAACTTCTACGCCGGCGGCCTTGGCTCGGTGCGCGTGTTCGAAGGCAACTCCCTGGGCCCGGTGGACGTGACCGGCTCCTATTCGGGGGGCAATCGCCGCATGAATGTCAACGCCGAGCTCTATGTGCCCGTTCCTGGAGCGGGCAATGACAAGACCTTCCGTCTGTTCGGCTTCTTTGACGCCGGCAATGTCTGGGGCGCTCACGAGAAGATCAAGAGCGACGACATCCGCGCTTCGGCCGGTATCGGCTTGTCATGGCTTTCCCCGATGGGCCCCCTCAAGATGAGTTATGGCTCGCCGGTGCGCAAGAAGCCTACGGATAGAATAGAACGTTTCCAATTCCAGATCGGGACTGCATTCTGATGAAGAGCAAGCTGTTGAAATCGGTGGCTGTCGCTGCCATGCTGTGCGCCTCGGCCGCGGGCCTGCAAGCACAGGAAATCAAGATCGGCTATGTCAACAGCGAGCGCGTGATGCGGGAGGCCAACTTGGCCAAGGCCGCTCAAGCCAAGCTCGAGGCCGAGTTCAGCAAGCGCGAGAAAGAGCTCAAGGATCTGGAAACCAAGCTGCGCGGCGCTGCCGACAAGCTGGAAAAGGATGCGCCCACGCTGAGCGAGAACGAGCGTGGCCGTCGCCAGCGCGATCTGGTCGAGGCCGACCGCGATCTGCAGCGCAAGCGCCGCGAGTGGCAGGAAGACCTGGCCCAGCGCAAGAACGAGGAACTGTCGGTCCTGGTCGAGCGCGCCAACAAGGTCATCAAGCAGATCTTCGACGCCGAGAAGTACGACCTGATCGTGCAGGACGCGCTGCACGCCAGCAACCGCATCGACATCACCAAGAAGGTGATCGACGCGCTGAACACGCAGAAGTAAGCACTACGGTCCGATCTTGCCCAAGATCACTGTTGCCGAACTGATCGCCGCCTTGGGCGGCGATCTTCTTGGTGCTCCCGATCCGGTGATCGAGCGCATCGGCCCGCTTGAGGGCGCCGATGCCGCCACCATCGCCTTCCTGGCCAACCCGCGCTACCAGCAGCAGCTGGCCGGCAGCGCGGCCGCTTGCGTGATCCTGGCACCGGCGCTGCGCGAGGCCGCCGAGGCCCGCGGCGGCAGCTATATCCTCACGCCCGATCCCTACCTCTACTTCGCCCGCCTGACCCAGTGGTGGGCCGCGCAGGTGCGTCCGCTGGCGGCGCCGCGCGTGCACCCCAGCGCGGTGATCGATCCCACGGCCGAGCTCGGCTCCGGTGTGGACATCGGCCCGCTGGCCGTGATCGAGGCGGGGGCTCGCATCGGTGCGGGGGCCCGCATCGGCGCGCACTGCGTGATCGGCGAGCGTGCCGTGGTGGGCGAGGGCAGCCGCCTGGCCCCGCGCGTCACCCTGGGCTTTGACTGCCGCATCGGCGCGCGCTGCATCCTGCACAGCGGCGTGGTGATCGGTGCCGACGGCTTTGGCTTCGCCCCCACGGGCGGGCGCTGGGAAAAGATCGAGCAGCTCGGCGCGGTGCGCATCGGTGACGATGTGGAGATCGGCGCCAACAGCTGCATAGACCGCGGCGCCCTGGGCGACACGGTGCTGGAGGACGGTGTCAAGCTGGACAATCTGGTGCAGATCGGCCACAACGTGAAGGTGGGCGCCCACACGGCCATGGCTGGCTGTGCCGGCGTGGCCGGCAGTGCCGTGATCGGCCGCGGCTGCACGGTCGGTGGCGGTGCCATCGTGCTGGGCCATCTGAGCCTGGCCGACGGCGTGCACGTCTCGGCCGCCACGGTGGTGACGCGCAGCATTGCCAAGCCGGGCCAGTACAGCGGTGTGTTTCCGTTCGACGAGAACGCCAGTTGGGAAAAGAACGCGGCGACGCTGCGACAGCTGCACGCCTTGCGAGAGCGCCTCAGAGCGCTGGAGAAGAAAGCATGACGACGACGACCCTGGACATCCATCAGATCCTCAAGAAGATCCCGCACCGCTATCCGATCCTGCTGATCGACCGCGTGCTGGAACTGGACAAGGGCAAGCGCATCCGCGCGCTGAAGAACGTCAGCATCAACGAGCCACACTTTCTGGGCCACTTCCCGCACCGCCCGGTGATGCCGGGCGTGCTGATGCTCGAAGCCATGGCCCAGGCCGCCACCGTGCTGACCCTGATCAGCCTGGACACCGAGCTGGACGACAGCACGGTCTGCTACTTCGCCGGCATTGACGGCGCGCGCTTCAAGCGCCCCGTGGAGCCGGGCGACCAGCTGGTGCTGGACGTGACCCTGGACCGGGCCAAGGCCGGCATCTTCAAGTACACCGGCAAGGCCTATGTGGGCGGGGACATCGCCTGCGAGGCCGAGCTGATGTGCACCATGCGTCGCATCGAAGCCGCCTGAGCGGGAGAGGGCCCTGGCCATGATCCATGCCACCGCCGTCATCGATCCCAAGGCCGAGCTGGACAGCTCGGTCTCGGTCGGTCCCTACACGGTGATCGGCGCCGGTGTACGCATCGGCGCTGGCACCAGCGTGGGTCCGCACTGTGTGATCGAGGGGCCGACCACCATCGGCCGCGACAACAAGATCTTCCAGTTCGCCTCCCTGGGCGCCGCGCCGCAGGACAAGAAGTACGCTGGCGAGCCCACCCAGCTGATCGTGGGTGATCGCAACACCATCCGCGAGTTCTGCACCATGAACCGCGGCACGGTGCAGGACGATGGCATCACGGCGCTGGGCGACGACAACTGGATCATGGCCTATGTGCACCTGGCCCATGACTGCAAGGTGGGCAACCGGGTCATCATGGCCAACAACGCCCAGCTGGCCGGTCATGTGCATGTGGGAGACTGGGCCATCCTGGGCGGCTTCACCGCGGTGCACCAGTTCGTGCACATCGGCGCGCACAGCATGACGGGCCTGGGCTCCATCCTGTTCCAGGATCTGCCGCCCTTCATCATGGCCGCCGGCAATATCGCCGAGGCCCGCAGCTTCAATCTCGAAGGCCTCAAGCGCCGCGGCTTCACGCCAGAGCAGCTCAATGCGGTCAAGCAGATGTACCGCCTGCTCTACCGCCGCGGGCTGACCGTGGACCAGGCCCAGATCGAGATGGCGGGCCTGCAGGCCTCGCATCCCGAGGCGCGCGACACCATCCAGCTGATGCTGGACTTCCTCAAGACCGCCACGCGCGGCATCATCCGCTGACACCATGATCGATACCGCGCCCCGCTTTGGCATGGTGGCCGGCGAGGCCTCCGGTGATCTGCTCGGTGGCCTGCTGCTGGCCGGCCTGCGTCAGCGCTGGCCCCAGCTGCAGGCCCAGGGCATCGGCGGGCCGCGCATGGACCAGGCGGGCTTCGAGTCCTGGTGGCCGCATCACAAGCTCTCGGTCTTCGGCTATGTGGACGCGCTGATGCATCTGCGCGAGATCCTGGCCATCCGCAAGCAGCTGATGGGTCGTCTGCTGGCTGACAAGCCGCGGGCCTTCATCGGCATCGATGCGCCGGATTTCAACTTCGTGGTCGAGGCCCGGCTCAAGGCCGAGGGCGTCAAGGCCATCCACTTCGTCTGCCCCTCCATCTGGGCCTGGCGCGGGGAGCGGGTGCAGAAGATCCGCGACTCGGTGGACCATGTGCTCTGCCTCTTTCCCTTCGAGCCGGCCCTGCTGCACGAGGCCGGCATCGCCGCCACCTATGTGGGCCATCCGCTGGCCGACGCGATTCCGCTGGAGCCGCCGCGCGCGGCCAGCCGCGCGGCCCTGGGCCTGGGGGAGGGCGACACCGTGGTGGCCCTGCTGCCGGGCAGCCGCAAGAGCGAGGTGCGCTATATCGCCGCGCCCCTGCTGCAGGCCGCGGCCCTGATGCAGAAGGCGCGGCCAGCGCTGCGCTTCGTGCTGCCGGTGGCGCCGGGCCTGCGGGCCCTGATCGAACCCCTGGTGCCCGCCGGCCTGGAGATCCAGCTGCTGGACGGCCGCTCGCACGAGGCCCTGGCCGCCTGCGACGTGACCCTGGTGGCCAGCGGCACCGCCACCCTGGAGGCCGCGCTCTTCAAGCGCCCCATGGTGATCGCCTACCGCATGCACTGGCTGAACTGGCGCCGCATCAGCGGCCAGCGCTACCAGCCCTGGGTGGGCCTGCCCAATGTGCTGGCGCGCGAGTTCCTGGTGCCCGAGCTGCTGCAGGACGAATGCACGCCCGAGGCCCTGGCCGCCGAGGGCCTGGCCTGGCTGGACGAGCCCGAGCGCTACGCCCGGGTGCAGGCCCGCTTTGCCGAGCAACACCAACTCCTGCGCCGCAACACGGCCCAGCTGGCCACCGATGCCATTGCGCAAGTCATCGGCCTCTGAGCCCCCGCAGCAGCTGGGCCTGGCCTGGGACGCGCCGGGCCTGATCGCCGGCGTGGACGAGGCCGGCCGCGGCCCCCTGGCCGGTCCGGTGGTGGCGGCCGCGGTGATCCTGGACGAGCTCAATCCGATTGCCGGTCTGGGTGACTCCAAGACCCTGAGCGAGAAGAAGCGCGAGCGACTTTTCGACGAGATCCGTGCCAAGGCCCTGTGCTGCTGCATTGCCGAGGCCAGTGTGGAAGAGATCGACCAGCTCAACATCCTGCAGGCCACCCTGCTGGCCATGCGCCGCGCGGTGGAGGGCCTGCGCCTCAAGCCCGCCAAGGTGCTGGTGGACGGCAACCGCCTGCCCGTGCTCAAGGTGCCGGCCGAGGCCATCGTCAAGGGCGATGCCCTGGTGCAGGCCATCTCGGCCGCTTCCATCCTGGCCAAGGTCACGCGCGACCGCCAGTGCCTGGCCATGCACGAGACCCACCCCGAGTACGGCTTTGCCACGCACAAGGGCTATCCCACCGCCGATCATCTGGCCGCCCTGCGCGCCCATGGCGTGAGCGCCTGGCACCGGCGCAGCTTCGCCCCGGTGCGCCAGATCCTGGAGACTTCCGCCCCATGAGCACGCCCAAGGTCCTGCACATCACCGCCCGGGACAATCCCAGCCTGCAGCGCCTGCGCAAGCTGAGCCAGGACGCCGCGGCCTACCGCAAGCTGGGCTCGGTCTGGCTGGAGGGTGACCATCTGGCCCGCGCCCTGCTGCAGCGCGGCCAGCAGCCCACGCTGGCCGTGGTCAGCGAGACCGCCTATGCCGAGCCCGCGCTGCGCGAGCTGGCCGATGCCGCGCCGCGCGTGCTGGTCCTGCCCCCGGCCCTGTTCAAGAGCATCAGCGGCCTGGAGTCGCCGGCCCAGATCGGCTTCGAGGTGACGCACGCCATGGATCTGAGGCCGCTCAAGGGCCAGGACAGCGTGGTGCTGGACCGCCTGCAGGACGCCGGCAATGTGGGCACCATCCTGCGCAGCGCCGCGGCCTTCGGCTTTCGCCAGGTGCTGGCACTCAAGGGCACGGCGGCGCTGTGGAGCGCCAAGGTGCTGCGCGCCGGCATGGGCGCGCACTTCGGCCTGCGCCTGGTCGAGGGCCTGGCGCCCGAAGACCTGGACGGCCTGGACCTGCCCCTGATCGCCACCAGCTCGCACGCCCAGTCGCAGCTGCACCAGACCCGCCTGCCCAGCCCCTGTGCCTGGGTCATGGGCCATGAAGGGCAGGGCGTGCAGTCGGCCCTGATGCAGCGCTGTGCACTCAGCGTCGGCATCCCACAACCTGGGGGTGAGGAGTCGCTGAACGTGGGCAGCGCCGCGGCCGTCTGCCTCTATGAAAGCGCGCGCCAGCGCCTGAGTGCGGTCTAGGGAGGCTCCCTAACTTGCCGGAGTTGCGCGGGACGGGATGCGTCCCACACTGGCGCACCCGGCAGGCCAGGGCGCATCGCAAGCGGTGCCGCCATTCCAGGCCACCGGGACTCTGTCACCTGCATCAAGGAGAGTCTCATGGCTAGCAAGGAAAACACAGTCGCCCGCGTCGGTACCCTGCGTCTGCGCCCCGGTGCCGACATGCCCGTGCTCACGGGCTCGCTCCCGCCGGACTTCAGCCGGGCCGACATCGGCCGGCTTTCGGCCCATGCCTTCGATCTGATCTCCAAGCTCACGGGCCACCCCTGCCTGTCCGGGCGCTTCCGCTTCGAGATCGAGGATGTCTTCGTGAACCGCGCCATCAGCGTGGACCTGGTGGCCGACAAGCTCATCGTCGGCTGAGCGCTGCGCCATGGTCGCGAGCCTGCCGCGGCGGCCGCGGGTCGGCCTGCTCTACAACCCGAGCACGCCGGCCCTGCTGGCCCATGCGCCCGAGCTGGTCGAGCATGTCTCGGCCATGCCCGATCGTTTCTGGTTTGATTTCGGCCAGGGGCCCGAGGCCGGCGGCGGTCCGCGCTTTCGACATCTGCGCCCGGCCCTGGCCGAGCTGGCCCAGGCCCTGCCGGGCCGCAGCCTGGCTGGCCACGGCCTGGGCCTGTCCCTGCCCAGTGCCCTGCCTCTGGATGAAGGCATGCTGGCGGCGGTGTCCGAGGTATCGGAGGCGCTGGGCGGCTTTGCCTGGTACAGCGAGCATCTGAGCGTCTTCGCCACGCCGCGCGCCCGCGTGCCCAATGCCCAGGCTGGCCTGGGCCTGCCCCTGGCCTACGAGCAGGCGCAGCTCGAGCTGCTGCTGCCCAAGCTGCGGCGGCTTGCGCAGCGCCTGGGCTGCCGTGTGCTGCTGGAGAACCCGGCCCAGTTCACGCCCGTGCCGGACATGGACTACAGCGAGCCCGAGTTCCTGAACCTGCTGCATCAGCAGGGAGCCTGCGGCACCCTGCTCGATCTGCACAATCTGCTGGTCTGCGCCCGCAATGGCGTGGCCGATCCCCAGGATTATCTGGACGCGCTGGACCCCGAGGCGGTGGAGGAAGTCCATCTGGCCGGCGGCGACGAGTTCGGCGGCTTCTATATGGACAGCCATGCCAGCCTCACCCCGCCCGAGGTCTGGGACTGGGCCTACGACTTTCTGCCGCGCTGCCGCCGCCTGCGCGCCATCACCCTGGAGTACCAGGAGTCCTATTTCGAGCTGCTGGGCCTGCCCGCGCTGAGCCGCGAGCTGGAGCGAATGCATGCGCTGGCCGAGCACTGTGCCCAGCCTGCGGCGCCGGAGCTGAGCCATGCTGGCTGACTTCCAGCAGGCCCTGGCAGATCTGGTGGCCTCGCCGCCGCTGTGCAATGCCGTGCGGGCGGATGAGACGGTGCTGGCCCAGCGCTATTGCCTGAGCGAGCGCGAGCGGGCTCGCTTGCAGGCGATGGCCCGCCACCGCGGCATGCAGGCCGCCTGCTCGGTCTACCGCATGAACCGCATCACGCCGCTGATGATGAATCTGCGTGCCACCCTGCAGGCCCTGGGCGAGCGCCTGCCCGGCCTGTGCTCGCGCTACTGGGCCGAGCACGCCAGCGGCCACACGCATTTCTATCTGGAGTCGGCGCGCTTTTGCGAGTGGCTGGCGCCCCGGCTGGCGGCCGATGATCCGGCCCAGGCGGCGCTGGTGCAGGACTGGGCCCAGGTGCGTGAGGCGCTGGCCGTGGCCCTGAGCCTGGAAGGCGATTCAGACCCGCGCTGATCAGAGTGTCAGCGCGATCACGCCCGCGGCAATGCAGGCCGCACCCAGCAGGCGCCAGCCCTTTTCCTGTTCGCCCAGCAGCTGGCCGCCCAGCAGGGCCGCCACCAGCATGGAGAGCTCGCGCGCCGGCGCCACGCGCGAGAGCGGGGCGAGCTGCATGGCGTAGAGCACCAGCACATAGGCCAGCGGCCCCAGCGTGGCCACCATCAGCACATAGGGCCACTGCCGGCGCAGGGCGGGCATGAAGCCAGCGCGGTCGCGCCAGACCGCGGGCACCATGAAGGGCACGCGCAGCACATTGCAGATCCAGTCCAGCACGATGGGCGAGATCAGCAGCACCTTGACCGCATAGGCGTCCACCACGGTGTAGCTGGCGATCATGGCGCCGGTGAGCGCACCCCAGAGAATGCCGCGCTGCCGGCGCTGGGCGGCCTCGCCCTCGCGGTGGCGCCACAGGCCCGGACCGGCGGCGATCAGCAGGATGCCTCCCACCACGGCCGCCAGCCCCAGGCCGCCGGCCAGGCCCAGCTGCTCGCCCAGCAGCAGCACCGCGGCCATGGCCGAAAGTGCCGGGCCGCTGCCGCGCGCCACGGGGTAGACGATGTTCAGGTCCGAGGCCCGGTAGCCGGCCAGCAGGGCGTTGAAGTACAGCAGGTGCAGCAGGGCGCTGGCCAGGGCCACCCACCAGTGGCTGGCGGGCCAGTGCAGGATCTCGGACCAGCCCAGCCACAGGGCCAGGGGCGCCCACAGCAGGCTCACGCCGGCCGAGCTGGCCAGCACGAAGTGGTGGTTGCCGCCGGCCTTCTTGGCGCCGAGGTTCCAGATGGCATGCAGCAGCGCGGCGCAGAGCACCAGCGCCAGGGCGGAGAGCGGCATTCGGTGCTGACTCGCCTCAGTAGATCAGGCGGTCCGGCCGGATGTCGCGCAGGATGGTGGTGGCAATTTCCTCGATGGACTTGTGGGTCGAGGAGAGCCAGGAGATGCCCTCGCGCTTCATCATCTTCTCGGCTTCGTTCACCTCGTAGCGGCAGTTCATCATGTCCGCGTACTTGCTGCCGGGGCGGCGCTCGTTGCGCACCTGGGCCAGGCGGTCGGGGTCGATGGTCAGGCCGAAGCACTTGGCCTTGTGCGGCAGCAGGCTGGCGGGCAGCTTGCCGCGCTCGAAGTCCTCGGGGATCAGGGGGTAGTTGGCGGCCTTGATGCCATGCTGCATGGCCAGGTAGAGCGAGGTGGGCGTCTTGCCGCAGCGGCTCACGCCCACCAGGATCACGTCGGCCGAAACCAGGTTCTTGGCCGACTGGCCGTCGTCATGGGCCAGGGAGAAGTTGATGGCCTCGATGCGGTCGTGATACTCCTGGCTGCGCGCCACGTCCGAGAAACGGCCCACCCGGTGATTGCTCTTGACGCCGAACTCCTCCTCCAGCGGCTCGATGAAGGTGGCGAACATATCGATCACCCGGCCCTGGCAGTGGTCGCGCACGATCTTGAGCACATCGCGGTCCACCAGGGTGGCGAAGACGATGGCGCGCTGGCCCTCGCGCTCACCGGTCTCGTTGATCTCGCGCACCACGGCATAGGCCTTCTCGGCACTGTCCACGAAGGGGCGGCGCACATGGCGGGGCTTCATCGGGAACTGGGCCAGGATGGAGTTGCCGAAGGTTTCTGCCGTGATGCCGGTGCCGTCGGAGACAAAGTACACGGTGCGCTGGGTGTTCATGGTCGAGACGCTCTAGAGTGGCTTGTCATCATAAGTGGGCTTGCCCGTAGAATCGGCGCAAAGCCTCCCCGACGCGCACCTCCATGCAGCCCGACCGCCTACTACAAGAATCCAGAAATGCTGGTTCTGCGGCTGCTCGCGTCCCCGCCGCGCAAACCTCGCTCACTGCGCCGGGAGCCCCGAGTTTTCAACATCACGGAGCTTTCCCATGTCCTCTCGCTACGAGCCGACCGCCCTGGTCGTTCCCTTTGAGAATCTGAGAATGACGGACGTCGAGGTGGTTGGCGGCAAGAACGCCAGCCTCGGCGAAATGATCTCGCAACTCGCCGCCACCGGCGTGCGCGTGCCCGGCGGCTTTGCCACCACGGCCCACGCCTTCCGCGAGTTCCTCAAGCATGAGGGCCTGGACCAGCGCATCCAGGCGCGCCTGTCCACCCTGGATACCGACGACGTCAAAGCCCTGGCCGAGGTCGGCGCCGAGATCCGCGGCTGGGTGGAGGCGCAGCCTTTCCCGGCGGATCTGGAGGCCCAGATCCGCAGCGCCTTTGCCGAGCTGACCGCCGGCAATCCCGCCGCCTCCTTTGCCGTGCGTTCCTCCGCCACCGCGGAAGACCTGCCCGACGCCTCCTTTGCCGGCCAGCAGGAAACCTTCCTGAACGTGGTGGGCATCGAGGAGGTGCTGCACAAGATGAAGGAGGTCTTCGCCTCCCTCTACAACGACCGCGCCATCAGCTACCGCGTGCACAAGGGCTTTGCCCACGCCGATGTGGCCCTGTCGGCCGGCGTGCAGCGCATGGTGCGCTCCGACCTGGGCTCGGCCGGCGTGATGTTCACCATCGACACCGAGAGCGGCTTCAAGGACGTGGTCTTCATCACGGCCAGCTACGGCCTGGGCGAGACGGTGGTGCAGGGCGCCGTGAACCCGGACGAGTTCTATGTGCACAAGCCGGCGCTGAAGAACGGCAAGTTCCCGGTGATCCGCCGCAATCTGGGCTCCAAGCTGATCCGCATGGAGTTCGCCACGCCCGAGGAAAAGGCCGCCAGCGGCCGCCTGGTCAAGACCGTGGACACCGCGCCCGAGGCGCGCAACCGCTACTCCCTGGCCGACGCCGAGGTGGTGGAGCTGGCCCAGTACGCGCTGATCATTGAGCAGCACTACGGCCGCCCCATGGACATCGAGTGGGGCCGTGACGGCATCGACGGCAAGCTCTACATCCTGCAGGCCCGCCCCGAGACGGTGAAGAGCCAGGCCGAGGGCCAGGTCGAGCACAGCTACAAGCTCAAGGGCCACAGCGCCGTGCTGGCCGAGGGCCGCGCCATCGGTCAGAAGATCGGCACCGGCCCGGTGCGCCTGGTCCACAGCGTGGCCGAGATGGAGCGCGTGCAGCCCGGCGACGTGCTGGTCACCGACATGACCGACCCGAACTGGGAGCCGGTGATGAAGCGTGCCAGCGCCATCGTCACCAACCGCGGCGGCCGCACCTGCCACGCCGCCATCATCGCGCGCGAGCTGGGCATCCCGGCCGTGGTGGGCTGTGGTGATGCCACCGAGAAGCTCAAGGATGGCCAGCTGGTCACCGTGGCCTGCTCGGAAGGCGACACCGGCTACATCTACGACGGCCTGCTGGAGACCGAGGTCAGCGAGGTGCACCGCGGCGAGCTGCCGTACTGCCCCATCAAGATCATGATGAATGTGGGCAACCCGCAGCTGGCCTTCAACTTCGCGCAGATGCCCAGCGCCGGCGTGGGCCTGGCCCGCCTCGAGTTCATCATTAACAACAATATCGGCGTCCACCCCAAGGCCATCCTGGACTATCCGAACATCGATGCCGACCTGAAGAAGGCCGTGGAGTCCGTGGCCCGTGGCCACGCCTCGCCGCGCGCCTTCTATGTGGACAAGCTGGTCGAGGGCGTGGCCACCATCGCCGCCGCCTTCTTCCCGCGTCCGGTGATCGTGCGTCTCTCCGACTTCAAGAGCAACGAGTACAAGAAGCTGATCGGCGGCTCGCGCTATGAGCCGGATGAAGAGAACCCCATGCTTGGCTTCCGTGGCGCCTCGCGCTACATCAGCGGCGAGTTCAGCGATGCCTTCGCCATGGAGTGCGAGGCGCTCAAGCGCGTGCGCAACGAGATGGGCCTGACCAATGTGGAGCTGATGGTGCCCTTTGTGCGCACCGTCAAGCAGGCCGAGCGCGTGGTGGGCATGCTGGCCGAGCGCGGCCTCAAGCGCGCCGCCGCCGGCGGTCAGGACGGGCTGCGCATCATCATGATGTGCGAGGTGCCGTCCAACGCCATCCTGGCCGAGCAGTTCCTGGAGCATTTCGACGGCATGTCCATCGGCTCCAACGACCTGACCCAGCTGACCCTGGGCCTGGACCGCGACTCCGGCCTGGAACTGCTGGCTGGCGACTTCGATGAGCGCGATCCTGCCGTCAAGGCCATGATCTCGCGCGCCATCACTGCCTGCCGCGCCACCGGCAAGTACATCGGCATCTGCGGCCAGGGCCCCAGCGACCACCCGGACTTTGCCGACTGGCTCGCCGGCGAGGGCATTGTGTCCATCTCCCTGAACCCGGACTCCGTGATCGAGACCTGGCAGCGCCTGGCCAAGCGCTGAGCTGCAGCGCTTCATGCACCCAGCAGAAAGCCCGCTTCGGCGGGCTTTTTGCTCGTCCGCGAGGGAGAGGTCGGTGTCGGCATCTTGCGCTTGGCCGCGCCCAGGGCGTTCGCGCTGCCGAGGCCAGGGCTGGGTGCTTTCGCTCATGTCCCCCGCCCTTGGCGTTGCCAAGGGCTCCTCCTTGACTTCGCTTCAGCACCCACCCCTGCCCTCGGCCGGACCTGCGCCTGCCACCACGCGCAGGCCATGGCCTTGCGGATCAGGATGGCAGTGGGCCTCTCGCAGCGAAGTCAAGGAGGAGGCACCGGCCGCAGGCCGGTGACGGGGGACATGAGCGGAGGGAGGCCCGCTGGCGGCCTGATCTTCGAGCTATCGCCCTCAGGGCGCTTCCGTATCGCCAGCGGTCACTACGCTTCGGTGATGCTGGGGCAGGGGCGGGGCGCCTCAATGGTCCGGCGAGCCCACCACCGCCATGGTCTGGGTGCCGGTAATGATCATGCGCACCATCACGATCAGCTGTTCGGTCAGCTCGGGCAGCTTGTCGTGGGGCAGGTCCATGGCTGTGGCGCCCATGGCGAAGACCAGGCGGGTGATGGCCTTGGCGGTGAGGGCGGGCTCGTAGAGCCCGGTCCCGTTGACCTCGGCCAGGCGGATCAGGTCCAGGCGCAGCTCATCTTCGAAGAAGAGCAGCTGGCGGTCCACCGCGTGCTTGAAGGCGTCCGAGCCCACCGTGCCCTCGCGCAGCAGGATGTGCAGCAGCCGGTCATCCGAGCGCAGCTGCTCCATGAAGGCCTGCACGGCGCTGCGCACCACGCTATTGCCGTGGCTGGCGCGCAGCCGGGCCTCACCGATGATCTCGCGCAGGGACTGGCCCGCCATATCGATCAGGGTCACGGCCAGCTCGTCCATGTCGCGGAACTGGCGGTAGAAGCTGTTGGGGGCGATGCCGGCCTCGCGGGCCACCTCGCGCAGGCTCAGGGTGGAGACGCTGCGGTGCGGCCCTACCAGCTTGAGGGCGGCCTGCACGATGTCCTCGCGGGAAATCACCGCCTTGCGGCCCGGTGTGGCCGGGGCGAGCGGAAGGGCGGCGGTGTCCACTTCGGGCAATAAAAGGCTTGTCATGGCTTTGTGCGAGAGTGCGCATCATACCGAAGCGGATTTGATATACATCTGTATAGACGGGTGTATGTGTGGCCGTATACTGCGCGCCGACCCGATCCGGATTCCTGCAGATCGGCGTCGAACGGAGTTTCTGTGTCCACTCTTGCATCTGAGCGCGGCGGTCTGCTGCGCCGTCTGGTTGGTCCCCTGGTGGATCCGGCCGTCTTCGATTTCTGGCTGGGCCTGCTGAATCGCAGCTGGACCTGGGACCGCCCGCTGGCGCGGGTGCTGGAGCGACGGGCCGAATCGGCCGACGCCGTGACCCTGGTGCTCAAGCCCAACCGCCACTGGCGCGGCTTTCGGGCCGGCCAGCACCTGAATATCGGCGCCGAGATCGACGGCCGCCGCGTCACCCGCAGCTACAGCCTGAGCGATCAGCCGCGCGCGGACGGCCGCATCGCCATCACCGTCAAGCGGGTGGAGGGCGGCAAGCTGTCCAACTACCTCTGCGACCAGGTCCGCGTGGGCGAGCTGCTGTCCATCGACGCGGCTTACGGCGATCTGCACTGGCCCGCCCGGGGCGAGGTCGCGGGCCTCTTCCTGGCGGCCGGCAGCGGCATCACGCCGCTGATGAGCCTGACCCGGGCCTGGGCCGCCGCCGGTGCGCCGGGCTCCCTGACCCTGATCTATTGGGCGCGTAGCGCCGAGCAGCTCTGCTATGCCCAGGAGCTGCGTGCCCTGGCCGAGGCCCAGCCGCGCTTTCGCCTGCACCTGATGCTGACCCAGGATGCCCAGGCTCCGGTGGCCCGCATCCATGCCGACCAGCTCCAGGCCCTGCTGGGCCCCAGCGAAGACTGGCAGGGGCTGCAGGTGCTGGCCTGCGGCCCGGGCGGTTTTGTGGACACGGCGCGCCAGATGCTGGCGCCGCGGGTGCAGCGCTTCCAGGCCGAGGCCTTCTCGCCGGCCGCGCCCCTGGCGCTGGACGAGGTGCGCCCCGTCACCGTGGAGCTGCGCCGCAGCGGCCGCAGCCTGACGCTGAGCAGCGGCGAGAGCCTGCTCAGCGCCCTGGAGGCCCAAGGCCTGCGCCCGCCCTCGGGCTGCCGCATGGGCATCTGCCACAGCTGCGTCTGCACCAAGCACGAGGGCCAGGTGCAGAACCTGCAAACCGGCGAGCGCGAGGCCGAGCCCGGCAGCCAGCTGCGCCTGTGCGTCAACCGCGCCTGCGGCGACCTCAGTCTGGATCTTTGAGAACAAGCATGAACAAGTCCCTGACCCGTCAACTCTCCCACGAGGAGCTGGAGAAGTTCGGCGCCGAGATCGAGGCCCTGCGCGCCAAGACCGTGGCCGATCTGGGCGCGCGCGATGCGCGCTATATCCGCAATATCTACAAGCTGGTGCGCTGGAGCGAGCTGGCCGGCCGCGCCCTGCTGATGATCGGCGCCTTCCTGCCCACGCCCTGGCTGATCGGCTTCTGGATCCTGGGCACGCTGAGCCTGGCCCTGTCCAAGATCGTGGACAACATGGAGCTGGGCCACAACGTCATCCACGGTCAGTACGACTGGATGGGTGACCCTCACTTCAAGGGCAAGGAGTTCGAGTGGGACATCGTGGCCACCAGCGAGAACTGGCGCAAGACCCACAACTTCCGCCACCACACCTACACCAATATCCACGGCCTGGATGACGATATCGGCTACGGCGTGCTGCGCCTCTTCCCCGAGCAGCGCTGGACGCCCGCGGCCCTTCTGCAGCCGCTTTATGCGGTGATCTTCGCCCTGATGTTCCAGTGGGGTGTGGCCATCCAGGACCTGCGCCTGGGTCAGCTCTTCGGGCCACGCCGCAAGGCCGCACGCGCCGAGCTGCGCCGCGCCGGCGTGCCGGTGCTCAAGAAGGTGGGTCGCCAGCTCTTCAAGGACTATCTGCTCTTCCCCCTGCTGGCCGGCCCGGGCTTCCTGGTCGTGTTCACCGGCAATCTGTTGGCCAACGGCCTGCGCAACCTCTGGACCTACACCATCATCTTCTGCGGCCACTTCACCACCGAGGTGGAGACCTTCCCCAAGGGCGTGCTGAAGAACGAGACCCGGGCCCACTGGTACTGGCGCCAGATCCGCGGTTCCTCCAATCTTTCTGGCGGCTTTGTGCTCAACACCCTGTCGGGCAATCTGAGCCACCAGATCGAGCACCATCTGTTCCCGGACGTGCCGGCCAACCGCTATGTGGAGATGGCGCCGGTGGTGCGCGAGATCTGCAAGCGCTACGGTGTGCACTACAACACCGGCTCCCTGCCGGCCCAGTTCGGCCAGGTGATCTGGCGCATCCTGCGCCACGCCCTGCCCAGCCGCCCGCGTGCTACGCGCCTGGCGGGTGCCCGCGGCTGAAGTCCGCCCCGGGGCGCAGGCCGCTCCGGGTTCCCGCTAGGGCCGGGCAGGGCGCTTCGCCCGCATGATCCGGGGACCGAACCGAGAGCCTGTCGCGCGTGCCGCCCCCCTTTGCCTCCTCCGGGTCGCGCCCGAGCCCGGGCCTCAAGACCCGCCTGAACCGGATCTATGCCTGGTACACCCTGGGCTTTGCCGGTTTCGTGCTCTTGCTGGCCCTGCTGGAGCGCCTGGGCCTGTCCAAGAGCTGGATAGGCTTTTCCTTCCTCTTCGCCACGGTGGCGGTCTACGCCGGCATCGGCGTGCTGAGCCGCACCACCGACCCCGACGAGTACTACGTGGCCGGCCGGCGCGTGCCCGCGCTCTACAACGGCATGGCCACCAGCGCCGACTGGATGAGTGCGGCCAGCTTCATCGGCATGGCCGGCACGCTCTATCTCTCGGGCTATGGCGGCCTGGCCTTCGTGCTGGGCTGGACCGGCGGCTTCTGTCTGGTGGCCCTGGGTCTGGCGCCCTATCTGCGGCGCTTCGGCAAGTACACGGTGCCGGACTTCCTGGGCGACCGCTACGGCAGCAATGCCGTGCGCCTGATCGCGGCGCTGGCGGCGATTGCCGTCTCCTTCATCTATGTGGTGGCCCAGATCTACGGCGTGGGCCTGATCACGGCACGGCTCTCGGGCCTGACCTTCGAGATCGGGGTCTTCGTGGGCCTGGGCGGGGTGCTGGTCTGCTCCTTCCTGGGCGGCATGCGGGCCGTGACCTGGACCCAGGTGGGGCAGTACATCATCCTGATCGTGGCCTATCTGGTGCCGGTGGTCTGGCTCTCGGTCAAGCAGACCGGCTCGCCCGTGCCCCAGGCTGTCTACGGCTATCAGCTGCAGCAGATCAGCCAGCGCGAGCATGAGCTGCGCGAGGATCCGGCCGAGCTGCAGGTGATCGCCGCCCTGGAGCGTCGGGCCGAGACCCTGCGCCGCCAGCTGCAGGATGTGCCGGCCGCCCTGGCCCGCGAGCGCAGCGAGAACCTGGCCCGCGTGGCCCGGCTCAAGGCCGATGACGCGCCCTTGGCCGAGATCCAGGCGGCCGAGAAGAAGCTGGGCACCATGCCCCGCACCCCGGCCGAGGCCCGCGAGCTCTGGCAGCGCCAGCTGGCCGCCTACGAGGCGCGGGCCAAGCCGCTGGGCGGCATGCCGCCCCATGCCCAGGCTTTCGCGGGCGACCCCGAGGGGGATGCCGCGGCCCAGCGCAGCTTCGAGGAGTCGCGCCGCAACTTCCTGGCCCTGGTCTTCTGCCTGGTGGTGGGCACGGCCGGCCTGCCCCACATCCTCAACCGCAGCTACACCACGCCCTCGGTGCGCGAGGCGCGCGAATCCGTGGGCTGGTCCCTGTTCTTCATCGGCCTGCTCTACATCACGGCGCCGGCCCTGGCGGTGATGGTGAAGTTCGAGGTCTTCGATGCCCTGGTGGGCACGCCCTTCGGCCAGCTGCCCAGCTGGATCGCGCAATGGGCCAAGGTGGATCCCGGGCTGCTCTCGGTGTCCGACCTCAATGGCGACGGCCTGCTCCAGCTCGGCGAGATGCAGATCGGCGGCGACATCGTCATGCTGGTCACGCCCGAGCTGGCGGGCCTGCCCTATGTGGTCTCGGGCATGGTGGCGGCCGGCGGCCTGGCCGCCGCCCTGTCCACGGCCGATGGTCTGCTGCTCACCATCTCCAGCGCCCTGGCGCACGACATCTACCACCGGGTGATCAATCCGCGGGCCTCGGCGCCCAAGCGGGTGATGGTGTCCAAGACCATGCTGCTGCTCACGGCCCTGGCGGCCGCGGCCGTGGCGGCGCAGAAGCCCGCCGACATCCTGCTGCTGGTGGCGGCGGCCTTCTCGCTGGCGGGCGCGGCCTTTGTGCCGGTGCTGCTGCTGGGCGTGTTCTGGCGCCGCGCCAATGCCTGGGGTGCCATCGCGGGCATGCTGGTAGGGCTGGGGGTGACGGCCTGGTACATGGTCAGCGCCCATCCGGGCTTGCGCGCCAGCCTGGGTCTGTCCGGCCCGCCGCTGCTGTGGTGGGGCATACAGCCCATCTCGGCCGGGGTCTTCGGCGTGCCAGCCAGCCTGGCGGCGGCCGTGCTGGTGAGCCTGCTGACGCCGCGCCGGGTGGCGGGCGAGACCCTGGCCGGCGAGCTGCGACACCCGCCGTCGGTCTGAAGGGCGGGGTAGGGCGGCCGCCTTGCCGGCGCGTCGTCCTTGCGCTAGAATCGCGGGCTTCCCTTGCCGTACCCATGTCTTTGACGCCTTGGGGCGGCTTCCTCGGGACCGAGGCTGGCGGCTTTGCCGCAGACCAAGGAACCGGAATCCACAAGGAGTGTCTATGCGTCACTACGAGATCGTTCTGCTGATCCATCCGGATCAAAGCGAACAAGTTCCGGCCATGCTGGAGCGTTACAAGGGCCTGATCACCGCCGGTGGCGGTGCCGTGCACCGCGTCGAGGACTGGGGCCGCCGTCAACTGGCCTACCTGATCCAGAAGCTGGCCAAGGCCCACTACCTGTGCCTGAACATCGAGTGCAGCAAGGAAGTGCTGGCTGAGCTCGAAACCGGCTTCCGCTTCAACGACGCCGTCCTGCGCCACCTGACCGTGGTCAAGGACAAGGCCGAGACCACGCCTTCCGTGATGATGAAGGCTGTGGAGCGCGAAGAGGCCCGCAAGGCGCCTCAGGAAGCCTGATAAAGAGCTGGTGTTG
>Ga0233424_10000221_pt1 | contig 79136 bp, 88 predicted proteins | sample Watercolumn_Towu_FD_181011 | JGI IMG/M metagenome (GOLD analysis project Ga0233424, IMG submission 181011) | Freshwater microbial communities from Lake Towuti, South Sulawesi, Indonesia - Watercolumn_Towuti2014_125_MG | ecosystem: Environmental > Aquatic > Freshwater > Lake | place: Indonesia... | reverse complement strand
TACTACAAAGACGGCGACAAGCTCGTCGAGTCGCTTCGCGAGCTGAGACGAAGCTCCAAGATCCACCCACACGTGGGCATATCATTTTTCAAGCCAAGCACAGAAGGCGCAACAAAGCGACTCTATCTCAACTGCAACGCAGGCCGAGTCCTGCGTCCGCTGGTAGTCATAAAGGACGGAAAGCCGCTACTCACACAAGAGCTGATCGAAAAGGTCTCAAAGAAACTCATGTCATGGAACGACCTTCTCCGAATGGGAATAATCGAGCTAAATGACGCAAACGAAGAGGAAAACTGTTACATCACAATTGACGACAAGGACACCAAAAAATACACGCATCTGGAAATCTTTCCGTCTGCAATTTTGGGAGCAGGCGCATCAATCATTCCATATCCTGAGCACAACCAGTCCCCAAGAAACACATACGAGTCAGCAATGGCAAAACAGAGCCTTGGATTTTCAACTCCAATGATGAACACGAGCACCTATGTGAGGCAGCACTTTATGTGGTATCCACAAACACCAATTGTCACAACTAAAGCTTTGAATCTACTTGGCCTAGAAGACAGGCCTGCCGGACAAAACTGTGTAGTCGCAGTGCTGCCGTTTGACGGATACAACATCGAGGATGCAATTGTGATCAGCAAGGCAGCAGTGGACAGGGGACTTGGAAGGACATTCTTCTTTAGAATCTACGAGGCAGAGGCAAAGCAGTATCCGGGAGGAATGCGAGACAACTTTGAGATTCCAAACGCAGAAGACAACATCAGGGGTTACAAGGGAGAAAAAGCATACCGACTACTAGAAGAAGACGGAGTCATTGCAACTGAATCCAACGCAACTGGTGGAGACATTCTGATTGGCAAGACCAGCCCGCCGAGATTCATGGAGGAATACAGGGAGTTTGAGTCAAAGGGACCATACAGAAGAGATACCTCCATAGGTGTCAGACCGTCCGAAACCGGCGTAGTTGACACGGTAGTAATGACACAGTCAAACGAAGGCGGCAAAATGTACAAAATTAGAGTTAGAGACATGAGGATTCCAGAAATTGGCGACAAGTTTGCGTCAAGACACGGACAAAAAGGAGTCGTCGGAATTCTTGCAAGATACGAGGATCTGCCATATACGGCAGAGGGAGTAATTCCAGATGTTTTGATCAACCCGCACGCGTTCCCATCACGTATGACAGTAGGAATGTTCATGGAATCAATCTCAGGCAAGGCGGCAGCGGTTCGAGGAAGCAGGTTCGACGGATCTGCCTTTGTCGGAGAAAAAACAGAAGAGATCAAAGCAGCGCTGGAGGGAAGCGGACTAAAGTATTCAGGTAAAGAAATAATGTATGATGGAAGAACTGGCAAACCTTTCCCAGTCGAGGTATTCATCGGAGTTGTATACTATCAAAAACTTCACCACATGGTTGCGGACAAAATTCACGCAAGAGCAAGGGGCCAAGTCCAGATGCTCACAAAACAACCAACTGAGGGAAGAGCAAGAGGCGGTGGTCTTAGATTCGGTGAAATGGAACGAGACTGCCTTATCGCATATGGTGCATCAATGATTCTCAAAGACAGACTGCTTGACGAGTCAGACAAATCCGAGATCTTTGTTTGCGAAAGATGCGGATTAGTTGCGTATCATGATGTTAAACAAAGAAAGTATGTCTGCCGAGTATGCGGAGACAAGGCAAAGGTGTCCTCGGTTTCTGTAGCGTATGCATTTAAGCTGTTGCTACAGGAAATGCAGAGCCTCAACGTCGCGCCAAGATTGATGATAAAGGAGAGAGTGTAATGTCCGTTCAAACAGTAAAATCAATTGATGGAATCAAGTTCTCTGTCTGGTCTCCAACTGAAATTCGCAAATACTCAGTAGCAGAGATCACTGCACCAGAGACGTACGACGAAGACGGAATGGCAGTGCAAGGAGGGCTCATGGACGGGCGACTTGGAACTTTGGAGCCAGGACAAAAATGCCTCACCTGCGGAAACACGGCAGCAAGATGTCCTGGACACTTTGGGCACATTGAGTTGGCAGAGCCAGTTCTGCACATTGCGTTTATTGACAATATTCACAAACTGTTGCTTGCTACCTGCAGGTCTTGCTCAAGACTCAAGCTTCCACAAGAGGATCTTGACTCTTACGGCCAGGTTCTCAAAAAAGAGGCAGCATACACAATAATTTCGCAAAAACGAATCCCAGAAGAGATCCTGGACAAGGCAAAGAAGGCAAAGGAATGCCCGCACTGCGGCAAGCCACAGTACGACATGATATTCACAAAGCCGACAATCTTTATTGAAAAAACAGAAATCGGCGAGCATAGACTGCTCCCAATCACAATAAGAGAAAGATTCACACAAATCAGAGACGAGGATCTCAAATTGTTGGGATACGACTCCAACACTGCAAGACCTGAATGGTTCATACTCCAGGTATTGCCGGTCCCTCCAGTCACTGTACGACCTTCAATCATTTTGGAGACGGGAATCAGATCAGAAGACGATCTTACACACAAGATGGTTGACATCATCCGTGTAAACCAGAGACTCAAAGAAAGCAAGGATGCAGGAACCCCTCCACTCATTGTGCAGGACCTGGTTGATCTGTTGCAGTATCACACCACCACATACTTTGACAACGAAGTATCTGGAATTCCGCAGGCTCACCACAGATCAGGCAGGCCGCTCAAGACTCTTACTCAACGACTTAAGGGAAAGGAAGGGAGATTCAGGGGATCACTTTCGGGAAAACGTGTCGACTTTTCAAGCAGAACTGTAATCTCTCCAGACCCAAGCTTGGATCTCTCCGAAGTGGGAGTGCCAGAGACAGTTGCAAAGAAGCTCACAATCCCAGAAATTGTTACTGAATGGAACATTGAGAGAATGCGAGAGCTTGTTATCAACGGACCAGACAAGTTCCCAGGTGTCAACTATATTGTAAGGCCAGACGGCGTAAAAATCAGACTGGACTTTGTGGAGGATCGCTCCATCATTGCGCAGAACCTCGAAATAGGGTATCTTGTGGAGAGACATCTCTCAGATGGAGACATAGTCATGTTCAACAGACAGCCATCACTTCACCAAATGTCAATCATGGCTCACTACGTGCGCGTTCTTCCAGGAAAGACCTTCAGGCTTCACCCATCAGTGTGCCCACCATACAACGCAGACTTTGATGGGGATGAGATGAACCTGCATGTGCCGCAAAGCGAGGAGGCAAGGGCGGAGGCAATCCTGCTGATGCGAGTTCAAGACCAGTTGATTTCACCAAGATACGGCGGCCCAATCATCGGTGGCCTAAGGGACTTTATCACCGGATCATACCTTCTGACTAAAGACGACACACTCCTCACACCGCAGGAGTTTGCAAACTATGCGATGCTTGGCGGATACGACGGAGCATTTCCAGAGCCAGCAACAAAAGGCAAAGAACCAATGTACACAGGAAAGCAGCTCTTCTCGCTGTTTTTGCCAAAAGACTTTAACTTTGTAATTACATCCAAGTGGTCCAAGGGAACAAAAGGAACACAAAAAGACGTAGTGATCAAAAATGGCCAGCTCATAAGCGGCGTAATCGACAAGGCATCAATCGGTGCAGAAGAACCAGAAAGCGTGCTGCACAGAATTGCAAAAGACTATGGCAACGAAACTGCAAAGACATTCCTCAACTCCGTTCTGATTGTCGCAAAGCAATTCATCACACACTATGGATTCAGCTACGGGTACGCAGACCTTGAGCTGTCAGACAAGGTAAAAACCGACATCAGCACTGGAATCGATGAATCGTACAATACCGTATACGATCTTATCTCGCAAGCAAAGAAAGGAACACTCAAACTAACAAGGGGACTTTCCTCAGAAGAAGCACTGGAAGCTTACATTGTAAATGAATTATCAAAGGCAAGAGACAAGGCAGGAAACACAGCAGACCAACAGCTGGAGAAAAACAACGCAGCGAGAATCATGGCAACAACCGGCGCGAGGGGATCGTCTCTAAACATTGGCCAGATGGCAGGCGCGCTAGGCCAGCAGTCAATTCGCGGAAACAGGCTCAACAAAGGATACAACAACAGGGCGCTTCCGCACTTTAAGGAAAATGATGATAACCCAGATGCTCACGGATTTGTAAAGTCAAACTACAGGGACGGCCTCTCGACAATCGAATTCTTCTTCCACGCCATGGGTGGGCGAGAGGGACTCGTAGACACTGCAGTCAGAACACAACAAAGCGGTTACATGCAGAGAAGACTGGTCAACGCCCTTGAGCACATCAAACTAGAATATGACAACACAGTTCGAGATCCGCACGGCCACATCATCCAGTTCCTGTATGGTGAGGATGGGATCGACGTAGCAAAATCAGACCACGGCGAAGCATTCAACATCAACAGACTTGTGGAATCAGAAATAATTGTTGACTCGGGCAAAAAGGCAGGAAAAGAAGAAGCAGAGGATCTACTCAAAAAATACACAAAGACATTCAACCCAAGACTCACAAAACTAGTCGAAGAGGGGATCTTACACTCTAAGCTCAGCAAGGAAGGAGCCGAGAAAGTTCTCAAAAAGGCACTGGACTTGTACAACAAGGCAAAGGCAGAGCCAGGGCAGGCAGTCGGCATAGTGACTGCGCAGTCGATCGGTGAGCCAGGAACGCAGATGACACTTAGAACATTCCACTTTGCAGGAATCAGGGAAAGAAACGTAACGCTGGGCCTTCCAAGGCTGATTGAGCTTGTGGATGCACGAAAGAAGCCTGTCACTCCAACCATGGACATTTACCTGGAGGAGAAATACCAAAAATCAAGAGAGAAGGCAATCGAGGTTGCACGAAACACATTGCAGACCAAGGTGAGTGCACTAGTTGCAAACGTTGACACCGATTATTCTACACAAATTACACTTGAGCTCAGCTCGGCCGCATTATCGCAAAGGGGATGCACAGCAGAGGAAGTCGAGGCAGCTCTTGCGTCAAACAAGAAATTCAAGCTGGAGTCAAGCGGAAACACGATCACTCTAAATCTGGCAGAGGCATCAGACGCACCAACCGTAATCGCAATTAGAAACAAAGTCCTCAACTCCATAGTCAAGGGAGTGCCGGACATCACAAGGGTCACAGTGGCGCAAAAAGACGAGGAGTGGGTCATCCAGACAACCGGATCCAATCTGGCCAAAGTGCTCGAAATCGACGGCATCGACAAGAGAAACGTAAGAACAAACAACGTCTTTGAGATTGCCGCAACACTCGGAATTGAGGCGGCAAGAAACGCACTCATCAACGAGCTCAGCACGACTCTGGAAGACCAGGGACTCGAAGTTGACTCTAGATACATCATGCTGGTAGCAGACATGATGTGCTCAAGGGGATACCTCCAGCAAATCGGACGCCATGGGATTGCCGGAACCAAGGACAGCGTCCTTGCAAGGGCCGCATTTGAAATCACCGTGCCAACAATTGCGCAGGCAGCGCTCACCGGCGAAGTCGAGGAGCTCAAGGGCGTAACCGAAAACGTAATTGTTGGAAGCAACATCCCAGTAGGTTCCGGAACAGTCGACTTGTACATGCAGGTCTCAAAGAACTAGTCTTGCAAAATTTTTGATAGGACGTGTGCAGTCGTTGAGGCGCCGGTTTGGCCGCCCCAATCTGCACGCTATTTTTGTAGCGGATTTTTATCATATTAAAGCCGCACGTAGGAATCATCAGCGAGCTTTGAAAACAAGAAAAATACTTGAAACAATAAATTTAATGGAAAATAACTCGTCTTTGTTGAAACGGACCCTCTTTGCGCTAATTCCGCTAGTCATAATCGCAAACGCATATGCAGAGCAAATTCCGGACTACAACAAGCCTTACGCGCCTATTTATCTGGACAAACAAGTCTACACATGGACCGACAAGATCCGCATAACGATTGTTGCACCAAGCTGGGATGAAAACGAGCATGCAATCGACTCGATAGGAGATGATCCGGACTATGCAGTCAAGATCTCGACTTCGTCTCACAGGCTAAAGCCGTACAAGCTCACAGAGACGTCGCAAAGCAGCGGGACGTTCACGGGGGAGGTGACGCTTAGCGGGTTTTTGCACGACGCAAACGGGGACGGGGAGTTTGACACTGCGCCAAGAACCACCGGAGGGGGGCCGACAAACGGTTTTCTTGAGACGGACAGAGACGATGGAATCACCGTGTCGTTTGAGTTTGCAGACGGTGTGGTTCTGACGCAATCAGCCAAGGTGAGCTGGAACGTAGGCCACATCGAGTTCTCAAAGCCAAACTACCTTGCAGAAGATCAAATCATAATAAAAATAAATGATCCTGACATGAATCTCAATCCGGAATCGCCAGACAATGTGGAAGTAGACGTTTCATCAGATTCTGACTCTGTAGGCGTCTCAGTAATTGCGACAGAGACCGATGACGAGTCTGGGATCTTTCAAGCTGCAATCTCACTTACACAAAGCAGCGAGTCAAGCGGAAACAGATTGTACGCAGTTCCTGGCGATACCATGACTGCAACATACCACGACAGAACACTGCCACCACCATACAGCATCTCCGATGAGATAGAGCTCAAGTCGCTTTCTGTGGTGGGAGCCGATGTGCCAAGCACCAAGAGAATCTCAATAACTGACACGTATTTTGCAGACGCAAGCGGCAATCAGATCTCGGAGCTGGTCAGAGAAAAACAAGTTCAAATTATCACGCACATACAAAACAACCAAGATTACCAGCAGGGATTCACAAGCATAATGCAAATCACAGACGAGAATGGCGCGGTGGTCTCGCTTTCTTGGATTGCGGGAAAATTGGTGCAAGCACAAAGATTTGAGTTGTCCCAGTCATGGACTCCAAAGCACAGTGGCGAGTACTTTGTTGAGACATTTGTGTGGAAATCACTTGACGACACGACGCCTCTTTCTGAAAATCAATCGCAAGCTGTAACTGTGGAATAAGGACTGCATCAAGAGTAAGGTTTGCGGAGACAAGCTGTGTTCTCAAGGACCAAAGCCATTGCTCCCAAAGACAGAACCGTTCACCGTGATCTAAACGGTAGTTGCGGGTCAGTAACCGCACCCTTTTCTATTTTTATATTTAAGAAATTGAAAACTTGCGTTTTGATCATTTTGCTGACTGATACACCTATAAAGGAGCTGTCTTGGATCATCATTACAGTGATACAATGGGAAAATTACTTGAAAAAGCACTAAAGGACGCACTCGGGGAAAACAAATGCGTACTGGGAGTAAAGCAAGTGCTACAAACAATCAAGAACGCAAAACTAATCATCATCACAAAATCTGTTTCAGAGGAATCACTGAAAAAAATCCAAGACACAAAGGGTGAAAAAACTGCAACACTGCGATTTGACGGCACATCTGTCGCACTTGGAAAACTTTGCGGCACACAATTTAGAATCTCTGCAGCATCTCTGTCTTCAATTCCAGACTCTAACATCAAAGCAATAACCAAAGAATTAGAGACATGAGAAAATCACAACTAAGTTTAAATGAAACCCAAAAGGCTTGGAGATAATCAGACAAAATGCCACAAACAATCAAACTTACAACTGATCAAATGCGATTAATCTCGCTTTTCCAAAACGTAACCGGCGCATCTGCACGTGATTGCGTCGAAGATGAAAAACAAAACAGAGTGATTTTTGTGGTAAATGAAGGCAAGATGGGTCTTGCAATAGGCAAGGGCGGCTCCCACATCAAAAACCTGCAAAATATAATCAAGAAAAACGTCGAACTGGTAGAATATTCCGATGATCCTGTCAACTTTTTGAAAAACATGCTAAATTCAAAACTTGTATCCGAGGTAAAGCTAAACAAGAGACTGGATGGATCTACTCAGGCAATAGTACTGGTTGACCCAAAAAAGAAGGGCATCGTGGTCGGACGCGAAGGCAGGAACGCCGAAAAGGCACGCCTTCTGGCAAAAAGGTACTTTGAAATTACAAGCGTTTTAATTAATAGCCCAGAAAAAATACTAGAGTGATATTATGGCAAAGTCTCCACTTGGCTTGTTTGCGGGTCGCGTACTGAAGACAAAGAGAAAGCGACAGCGATGGCAAATAGGAGTATACAAAAGAAGAATGCTCGGCCTTGATCGAAAGGCAAACCCGCTTGGCGGATCACCGCAGGCAAGGGGCATCGTCCTAGAAAAAGTGGGAGTCGAGGCAAAGCAGCCAAACTCGGCTGTAAGAAAGTGCGTGCGAGTCCAGCTCATCAAAAACGGCAAGACGGTTACCGCATTTTTGCCTCGAGACGGCGCAATGAACTTTATTGACGAACATGACGAGGTCCACGTAGAGGGAATGGGTGCATCGATGGGCGGTGCAATGGGAGACATTCCTGGTGTGAGATTCAAGGTTTTCAAGGTAAACGGAACTTCCCTCAGGGAGCTAGTCAGAGGAAGAAAAGAAAAGCCAAGGAGATAAGACATGGCCGAGACTCAGAATCTTTTGCTTTTTAGAAAATGGGACCTGACTGGAATCGAGATAAAGGATCCAGGACTAAAAAATGTAATCTCGCTAAACAAAACAATTATGCCGCTCACATTTGGCCGCTCGTCCCTGAAGCGATTCAACAAGACAGAAGTCAACATTGTTGAGAGGCTGGCAAACAAGCTTATGCACTTTGGGAAAAAATACGCAAAGAACACTGGAAGGATGGGCGGAAAAAAAACACGCACACTCAACACGGTCAAAGCCGCACTGGAATTAATTCACCTCAAAACCGGCAAGAACCCAATCGAAGTGTTGGTCAGAGCAATTGAATACTCGGCACCAAACGAGGACACTACGAGAATAGTCTACGGTGGTACAGCATACCACGTGTCAGTTGACGTATCTCCACTACGACGAGTTGATCTTGCGCTCAGATTCATCTCTGACGGAGTAAAAGAGTCATCATTTTCAAACCCAAAGGCGATGGAAGAATACCTGGCAGAACACCTCATTGCAGCAGCTTCAAACGATGCAGCAGCTCCATCTGTTAAGAAAAAGAACGAGCTGGAAAGAGTAGCACAAGCATCAAGATAAAAAGTAGCCCGAGGCAGATTCGAACTGCCGTCTCGGCGTATCCTCTCATGAGATCCAGAGCGCCGAATCCTTAACCTGAAAATCATTTGGCCGCTAGACTATCGGGCTACTGAAAAAATTTCGCAAGGCTTGGAATATAAAATTACGTTATCTAACACTGCAAAATCTTCGTCTGATAATTACCGGACGAAGACTTCGCAGAACCTAATTAAGAATAAAGGTCGTAAAAATGAAAATTTTTGGCTAGGATTTAGCCGAATAGCGAAGAGAGGCCTTCCATTGCTTGCTCTTCTGATTTTGCTGCTGTAGCCTCATCCTTCTTTGGCTCTGCGCCGCCTGCTGCTGGTGCCGCTGCGGCTGCCGCCGGTGCTGCTGCTACTGCAACTGGAGCTGCTTTGATTGCCTCCTCAATGTTTACATCTGCAAGCGCCGAAACGAGTGCTTTAACTTGTGCCTCATTTACGTCCGTGCCACTTGCTTTAACTATACTAGTAATGTTAGCTTCGTTAATCTCCTTTTTGAGTTTGTGCAAAATTAATGCAGCGTAAACGTATTCCATTGTATCGTGACTGTTTTTTGAGGATAATATAAAACTAACAGTCTAGTTGAGGATTTTCAGACTGCGGCAAACAGAGTAGAGGTTTTGTTTTAGGTTCTTATCGTACAGCGTTTCCATTCTCTGTTTTAGGACCCGTTTTGCCTGATCTCTTTCTGCCCCTTCAGGAAGCGAGAGTACGTTGTTGATAAGTTCAGGCAGTGATTCCCTTATCCATCCATCCAATACCGAGTATAACTTGGGAGGGATTTGAACTACCTTGTCCGCGTTTAGATCCATGACCTGGTTGAAAGTCTCGTGCTCTGTTCGATACACAAACGCAAGAATGCAGTTTTCCGGAGTTGGATTCTTGAGAATATCCGCAGAGTGAGGTCCTGCCTTTCCCTGCGAAACTTTGTTTTTGAGGCCTGCCGGGTTGATTATTATTCCGCTGACGCCGATTTTTGGACCGTCCACTCCAGTCACAATGCCCACTATGATGTTTTGATACTCGCCGTCCGGTTTTGACGCAAAAATGTAGCTGCCCTCCTCTAATCCCTTTTTGCGACCGAACATGACAAAGTGGCAGATTGTATTCTATTTAATTTTTGAGAACAATATTCCTTAATATTGGTCAAGCTGAGTCTCAGAAGATGAACAAAGAAGACATTCTTGCCAAGTTTTCATCAGAACCAGACAGATACTACAAGGTCAAGCTGTTTGCAGAGCAAGGATTTACTCGAAAGTCTTGCTCCGTTTGTAAAAGATTCTTCTGGACTTTGGATTCTGGCAGGAACGCGTGCCCTGATCATTCAGATGACACCTACTCGTTCATCGGCAACCCACCCACCTCAAAGCGTTTTGACTATACGGAGGCCTGGAAGCAAGTAGAATCATTTTTTGTCAAAAACGGCCACGCTTCAATCAGCAGGTACCCGGTTGTGTGCAGGTGGCGTGACGATCTTTACTTTACAATTGCATCCATCGTCGATTTTCAGAGGGTGATGGGCTCCAAAGTCGTCTTCGAGTTTCCCGCAAACCCACTTGTTGTTCCGCAGACATGCCTTCGCTTCAAGGACATAGAGAATGTCGGAGTGACTGGAAGGCATTTTTCCAGCTTTTGCATGATTGGCCAACACAGCATTCCAAACGGCAAAGGATACTGGAAGGACGAGTGCGTCGATCTTGATTTTAGGTTGCTTACCGACGCTTTTGGGATAAACAAAAATGAGATAGTCTTTGTCGAGGACGTATGGGCCGGTGGCGGATCCTTTGGGTCCTCACTTGAGTTCTATGTCAGAGGACTCGAGCTTGGCAACGCGGTATTTACAGAGTTTCAAGGTGATCTTGGAAAGCACACTGTTTTAGACCAAAAAATAATCGATATGGGCGCAGGCCTTGAGAGATTTGCTTGGATTACAATGGGAACTCCGACTGCATACGATTGTTGTTTTGGCCCAATCACTCAGAAGTTATTCCAAAAATCAGGAATCGATGCAGACTCGAAACTCCTGACTCGCTACTTTACAGAGATAGCAAAGAGCCTTGAAAAATACCAGGATCTCTCCCAAGTAAGAAAGGCCGCAATCAAAGCATCAGGAGTTTCAGAGGAGAATCTAAGCAGGATCATAACACCGCTGGAAGGAATATACATGATTGCAGACCACCTGAGAACTTTGATTTTTGCCATATCTGATGGCGCCCTGCCAAGCAACGTTGGCGGCGGCTATAACCTCAGAATAATTCTTCGAAGGATCATGGCCACAATGGACAGACTCGGATTGAATCTTGACTTGGATGATCTGATTGATGCACACATCGATTACCTCAAAAAAACGTATCATGAGCTTGAGCAGTATCGCGCCGAAGTCAAGACCATAGTCGGAATCGAGGTCGGCCGATACCACGAATCAAAATCAAGGATGGGGAAAATTGCAGAAAGCCTCAAGGCGCAGAAGAAAAGCCTCAGTGTGGACGACATGATTCGCCTCTACGAGTCAGACGGCGTAACGCCTGACTATCTAAAAGAGTATCAAGTCATTGCAGAAATACCTGACAGCTTTTACTCAAGGTTATCGGAGCTCCACCAGTCAGAGAAAAAGAAGGCCGCAGAAGAGTTTGATCTGCAGGGAATTCCAGACACGGACTTGTTGTTCTACAAAGATGATCCTGCCGACTTTGATGCCAAAGTAATCAAGGTACTCAAAAACAAGTTTGTCATCCTAGATAGAACCTCGTTTTATGCAAGGGGTGGTGGGCAAGAGCCAGACCATGGTAAGATAAACGGAGCGGATGTGGTGGACGTTACAAAGCATGGCAACATTGTTCTGCATGAGATCAAAGGGGATGCGCCAAAGGAAGGATCTACAGTCAGCTGCAAGATATATGAATCAAGACGCCAGAGGATCACAAAGCACCATACCAGCACCCACATTGTGAATTCGTCTGCAAGAAATGTGCTTGGTTCCTGGGTGTGGCAGCACTCTGCCTTCAAGGAAAAAGACTACGGCAGAATAGACATCACCCACCATTCAAGCTTGTCTGATGATGAAGTGCACAAAATAGAGGGCTTTGCCAATGGGATAATCCAGAAAAACCTACCAGTCACCATCAAAGAATATGAAAGAGGTCAAGCAGAGCAGACGTTCGGATTTAGGATATACCAAGGCGGCGTTGTTCCTGTGAAGGCCGTAAGAATCGTTCGAATCGAGGATTTTGATGTGGAGGCATGCGGCGGAACTCATGTGAAGAGAACCGGCGAGCTCGGCCTCATCAAGATTACAAAATCGGAGCGAATTCAGGATGGAGTGGTGAGACTGGAGTTTGTCTCAGGCGAGGCCGCAATCGAATACGTGCAGAGACAGCACATGGACATCTCGACAATAATTCGCGCATTGGGCTCAAACAGAGAAAAGCTTCTCAAGTCTTTTGATCATGCCATGACGGACTCTGAATCGGCAAAGAAAAAAAACAAGCAGCTCATCAAAAGAACAAACGCGATCGTTGCAAAGCACGCAACAGAATCTGCAAAGAGTTTTGGCCCGGTGAAATTCTACTCAACAATAGACGAAGATCTTGACGAGGAATTCCACATCGCTGTGGGCGAGGAAGCAATCAAACAGGATCCCTCGATCATATATTGTGCCTTGATTGTAAAGGGCTCTGGGATTCGAATCATTGTTTTTGCAGGAGATGGTGCAGTCAAAGTATTCAAGGCAGGCGACATGGTGCGCGAGATTTCCGCAAAGCTTGGAGGCTCCGGTGGCGGGGACGCAAGGTTTGGGCAGGGCGGTGGAAAGGACGCCACCAAGCTTGCAGACGCATTGGCACACGTGGAATTATTGATCAAAAAGACCGTGAACTCATGATCGACTGGAACAAAATCGAGCTAAAGTGGAGGGCCAAGTGGCATGAATCTAAAGAATTCGAAGTAGAGCCAGACTCTAGAGAGAAAAGATTCATCACCGTAGCGTACCCGTACCCAAACTCACCACAACACATTGGCCATGGTAGGACATACACCCTAGCAGATGTCCATGCGCGATTCTTGCGCATGTGCGGCTACAACACGCTTTTTCCAATGGGCTTCCACTACACCGGAACGCCGATTCTTGGCATGGCAAAGCGGGTTCAGGAAGGCGACAAGGAGCTGATCGAGAATTTTGAAAAACTGTACCATGTTCCGCAAGACAAGATCAAAGAATTCGTAGAACCAGTCAAGATTGCAGACTACTTCCATGAGGAGATAAAGCAGGGAATGATCGAGATGGGGTATTCCATAGACTGGAGGCGCGAGTTCACAACAATCGATCCCGTCTACAAAAAGTTCATCGAGTGGCAGTTTCGCAAGCTAAAAAGCATGAATCTGGTGGTGCAGGGATCACACCCTGTCGGATGGTGCCCAAAGGATCAGAATCCCGTATCTCAACACGATACGCTTGGCGACGTAGAGCCAGACTTTACTGAGTACATTTTGATCAAGTTCCACTATGACGGAATGATAGTCCCGACTGCCACCCTGAGGCCTGAGACAATTTTTGGCGTGACAAACCTCTGGATAAATCCGAAAATAAAATACAAAAAGATCAAGGTAAACGACGAGACATGGCTTGTCAGCCCTGAATGTGCAAGAAAGCTGGAGTTTTTGGACAAAAAAGTGTCGCATCTTGGAGACATCGACGGCTCCGAGTTTGTTGGAAAATCAGTAAGCATCATGGACAAGTCAGTCCCCGTGTTTCCTGCAAGCTTTGTCAAAAGCGAAAACGGAACCGGAATAGTCATGTCGGTTCCAGCACACGCACCGTTTGACTACCAAGCTCTAGAGGACATAAAGCGCGATTCTTCGGACAAGACGGTACAAGACATAGCCAGAGTCATCAAGCCGATTTCGATCATCAAGACGCAGGAATTTGGAGATATTCCGGCAAAAGAGACAGTTGAGCGGCTCAAGATCCAAGATCAGAACGATCCACATCTTGAAGAGGCAACAAAGGAGGTGTATGCAAAAGAGTTCTACGGCGGAATCCTAAAGGAAAACACCGCAAAGTTTGCAGGCCTCAAAGTCTCAGAGGCCAAAGATCCCATAAAGGATTGGTTGCAGACCAACAAAAATTCAGACATTCTGCTTGAGCTGAACAACGGCCCAGTGCGTTGCAGGTGCGGTGCAGAGTGCGTGGTAAAGATTCTCAACGACCAGTGGTTTTTGAATTACTCCGACAAAACATGGAAGGAAAAGACAAACAGGTGTTTTGAGGGCATGAGTATTCTACCAAACGAGATCAGAACCGAATTCAGCTATGTAGTGGGGTGGTTGAGAGAGCGCGCTTGCGCAAGACAGCACGGTCTTGGCACCACACTGCCCTGGGATAAGGACTGGATTGTTGAGAGCCTCTCAGATTCTGTCATCTACATGGCGTACTACATCTTGGCAAAATACGTAAACAGTGGCGAGCTTTCCGCGGAAAATCTCACCGATGAGTTTTTCGACTTCGTGCTTTTAGGCAACGGAAATGCAAAACAGGTTGCAACAAAATGCAAAATGCAAGAAGAGGTGGTAAAAAGGATACAAGACGACTTTGCGTACTTTTACCCAGTCGATGCAAGGCATTCAGGTAGGGACCTGGTGCCAAACCACCTGACGTTTTTTGTCTTGAATCATGTTGCCATATTCCCTGAAAATAACTGGCCAAAACAGATCGTGGTGAATGGATCCGTTCTCATGGACGGGAAGAAGATGTCCAAGTCCATGGGCAACATCATACCTTTGAGGCAGGCAATCAGGCAGTACGGCGCGGATCCAATCAGGCTTGCCATAATAATCTCCGCAGAGCTACTGCAGGACGCAGACTTTAATCTTGAATCTGTAAACTCAATCAAAAACAAGCTTGACAACATCTACGAGGATTGTGCAAAGTACAAGCCAGGCAAACCTCAAAAGATGGAGCCAGAAGACAGTTGGATCATATCGAGGCTGCAACACCTATCTGAGCAGACAACTGCCGCACTCGAGAAGATGAGGTTGAGGGAGGCACTCCACCACATACTTTTCAGCTTCGAGTCGGACTTGCAGTGGTACCTAAAGCGCATCGATGCAAAGGGGAGAAGCGACGTTTCTGCAATATTGCACCAGCTGCTCACGGCACGCGTTGCAATGTTTTCGCCATTTGCACCACACATTGCAGAGGAGATGTGGGAGCGCCTTGGCAATTCCGGACTGGTGTCGCGATCAGCCTGGCCTAAGATTGACATACACAAAGATGACAAAGCGACCCAGACAGAAGAGCTGTTGCAATCTACACTTGATGACATCAAAAACATCTTAAAGGTGACCAAGATAACGCCACAAAAAATTGTCTTGTACACTGCGGACGTTTGGAAGGTAAAGGCCTATCAGAAAATCGCAAAGGACGTAGTCGGAGGCCAGACAAACATCGGTGCAATAATCAAGGAGTTGATTGCAAACAAGGAAACTGAAAATGTAAAAAAGGACCCGGACTTTGTGAAAAAAACAGTTAATTCGATCTTGTCCGAGCCGATAGAACTCCGAAAGATGAAGTCAGAGATAGAACCAATCAGCGAGATTCAGGTAATCAGATCAGAGCTTGCTGCGCTGGTCAAAAAAGAGTTTGGCGTTGAGCTGCAAGCATTTGAGGAGTCTGACCCTGCAAAATATGATCCAAAAAACAAGGCAAGAATGGCTCGGCCCTTCAAGCCTGCACTGTTTATCGAGTAACAAAAACACAAAAGTGTATTTATTAGACTGGAGAAAATTTCAAGTGAATTGAAAATAGCAATCGTCGGAGTTGGTGTGGCTGGCGGATACTTGATTTCGCGACTCAAAAAAGACCACGAAGTGGTCGGCTTTGAGCGCATGACTGAGGAAAACCACGACTCGATTTGCGCTTGGGGCACATCAAGAAACGAGATGAAGGATCTTTGTGCAAAGTCAGGGATTGATTTTGATGATTTTGTGATTCACCACGGCAGAGACATGCACATTGACATGAACAACAACCAGAGGTTCGACATTAAGCTGAAGGGACTAGTTACGTTTGACAAAATCGGCCTAATCAAGGAGATGGCAAAAGGAGTCAAAATCCACTACGGCGTTGCACCAAAGCTTGAAGATCTGGAAAAAGAGTTTGATCTAATTGTGGACTGTACCGGATTTCATAGGAGCTACCTGCCAAAAATTGAAAAGGATTTTTACCTTCCCACATACCAGTACAAGATTCAGTATGATGGCAAGGTTCCAATCGATGACTTTTTTGTAAAACCGTTCCCCGGTATGACTGGCTACTTTTGGTATTTTCCATTAAATGATAACATGGCACACATTGGTGCCGGCGACTACAAGAAAAACCACATAATAGAAACAGACAAGTTCTTTGCAAAATACGGGGGAAAAGTAACAAAGACCGTTGGAAGGCCCATCAGGCTTGCAACTCCAGACATGTGTGAGCCATTCTACCATGGCAAGGTAGTCGGTGTTGGGGAATCCATTGGTACTGTATACCCATTGCTTGGGGAGGGAATCATACCAAGCATGGTCTGCGCGGACATTTTTGTGAAAAACATCAATGACAGAGAAAAATACAGAAAAGAGGTTCTCGAGTATTTCGCAATTTATGGAAAGGTTCTCAAATTCATCAGACAAAAGATGAAGGGCGACTTTTCTGCAATCAAGAGTCTTGCAGACTTGATTTCTATATTCAGATACATGAAGAAAAACGAGCAACGTTTTGGAATGGAAATCCATATGCGTGATCTCATGAAGGTCGCAAAGGCCTAAGTTGAAGGTCATCCACAAATCAGAACATCGCACGCTAGAATACGACTGGTTAAAGACCACACACCATTTTTCCTTTGGAGAGTACCATGATCCGCAGCGAATGAGCTTTGGCCCACTACGCGTCTTCAACGATGACACCATAAAACCCGGCGCCGGATTTGACTTTCACCAGCATCACGACATGGAAATCGTCACGTATGTCATCGAAGGCACGCTAGAACACAAAGATAATTTTGGAAATCGTGGAATCATTAGTCCTGGCGAGATCCAGACAATGTCTGCTGGAACCGGTGTATTTCATTCTGAATACAACCATTCGTCAAGTCAGCCCTTAAGGTTACTGCAGATGTGGATTTTTGCGGACAGACAAGGCCTCAAGCCATCTTGGGGGCAACAGAAATTCACCAAGCAGGAAAGGCAAAACATTCTCTTGCCTGTCATCAGTCCTAAAAGAAATGAAAAATCTCTTTCGGTTCACCAAGATGTGTCTTTTTTTGTCTCAAGCATTAACCAAAACAACACAGTAAGACACAAACTGCAAGACAAAAGACAGGCCTATTTATATGCAATAACTGGCTCAATCCAAGTCAACGATGAAAAACTGGATCAGGGAGACTCTGCAGAAATAAAAGATCCAGAAATTTTGATCACAGCTGTAAAAGATTCTGAGATCATCTTAATTGACGTGCCTGTGCAATATGTAAAGAACGGCGAGCCATCTACATGATCATAGTTTGCAGACATCAGACAAAGTTTGTCAGACTGAATCCTTCTCGAGTCGTTCTTGTGTATTTCATGTTGTAATCATAGATTGTAGTGGAATAATCGCGCAGAATCTCTTTCATTTGGTCTATCGAGTCGGCCAGATAGAACCCAGGACAGTCTCCCGTGAACTGGAATGTAGAGTGCACTCGCGCTCTGCCATTTTCGTTTTCCAGCCAAGTTGAGAATGGATAAAGATAGCACACGCCAGGACGAGTTGGATGAATCGAGCAGGCGCCTTTTGAATCCAAAAATCTGCATGGGATATGAGTCCCGTCATCTGCCTCCGTTTCATCTTTTTTTCTTTTTAGGTTGATCGAGGTCATCAAAACATCATTTGACGATGGCCCTGCCTCCTTCCAGGTGGCAATCAAAGTCTCATTTTTGATAAAGTCTGATGTCTTTTGATATTTTAGCCCCTTTCCTATCGTGATGAGATCATCAGATGTAAGTGGTAACCTGCCCTGTCGCTCACAGCAGTTGTGGCAGTCGGGCCAAAAGCATTTCCAGAGAATGAATTTTTTTTCGTTTGCAAGGTACGGTATGTGAAAGACCACCTGTTTCACTTTGACTGGATGATCCGTTACATCCGATCTTTTCCCTAGCATAAAGTCTTTGAGTACTGGATCCACTTGCCAGTTTTTTTCCAAGAGGACTAGCGACTCTTCAATATGCGACAATCAAATTATAACCAAATTCTCAAGACTATTAACGTTGAGTGACAAGGGAAAATACGCATCAGGAACTGAGAATAGGAGGCTGGTGTGGAAGGAAATTGTGTGGCCGCTTATTTTGGAGCTCAACGCAGTCGCGTTCACACTTGAGCAGTATCAAAAAAAACGAGATGAGATCTGCAAGAAATTCGATCTGTCTCTTACAGTGGCATCGCGGGGACTTGCATCCCTGCTGCAAAAGAACATTCTCTACAAGGAAAAGGATCTGTATTCCATACATTATAGGTTGATTCCCTACATGAGGCTCAAGGCAGAATGCGACTATGCAACTGCGATTCGTGAAGCCAGCATGAGATAAGGACACTGTCGTCTTCGTCTGATAATCATGCAATAACCAGGCCGAGTCCAGTCAGCCGACAAAGACTTGACAGTCCTACCAGTACTTGGCCTTGATGGTCTCGATGACCTTTTCGTGCTCGCGGCCCTTTCTTCTTGCGAATCTCTCCATTGCGCCAAGCGGCACGCCGCCAAGGGATCTTGCAAGCATGTTAAAGAACTGTTTTTGCATCGAAGTCTGGCTGGTTCCTGTCTTTGTCATGAATTTCTGGATTCCGTACTTGAAGTTGTGCTGCCATGTTTTGTACATGACTCCAAGCTGGGGTGCGCTCATCTCGTTGCCAATATTGAAGAACTCTGATTTTTCCAGCAGTCCTATTGGGACAAAGGTGAGCGGTGTTGTGGTGAACATCGAGTCTGGCTGCTCTCGCTCCAGCTCGCTGATAAGCGATATCGTCTCCCACGAGTCTTCTGGGGTTTCGTCGTTGTCTAGGCCCATGATGAGTGTGAATGCGGGAACCCAATAGTTTTCATTTAGAGTCTTGACTCCCTCCTTTACCACCCAGTGCCATTCCTCTGGCATGAACGGCGCAAGCTTTCTGTCTGCATACTTGCCAATCAGTCTGAGGCTGCCCGTCTCGAATCCGCACTGGATTCCAATCAGATTGGCTGGTCCTGATTTGATTATCCTTGAAATGTTTGGAATTAGTTTTTCGTCTGCGATTGCGCCTGCAAGTGTTCCGTGCGTCGGGTTTGTGTGCGCAACACCGGTTGACATTATGGCAGAAAAGAGCTCCTCTAGTGCCTCGCGGTTTGGCTCCATCTGCTTGCTTGTTCTTGGATCCATCCCGTAAACGAAAATATCGTCGCTGTGAACCCAGGCGCTCTTGAGGCCGCCCTTTTTCAGATTTATTTCAATTTCTTTCTTTACCTTCTCTGGTGGATAGTATCTGAGCGCTCTGAGTGTGACGTCGCAGAACTTGCAGCCGCGTCCGCACCCTCGCATCACCTCAATCATTCCGTGCATCGACGGCTCTACAATATCTGGAATCTCGTCAATTTCAGGCCTGTCCCAGAAGTTCACAAACCTTCCGTGCAACGTCTTGCCGTTTCTCTGGAACTCTTTGATGTCCACTTTGAAGTCGCTTCTCTTTCTGAATGGATTCATGTTTTCAAATTCGTCGTTTATCAAATAGTTGAAAAATCTGCCCGCATGGCCGTCGATTTCTGGCGCAATGCCGCCAAGCTCGCCTTCCAAAACCGCGTAAATTCCAAACTCTTCTATTTTTTCTGGGTCATAGTTGTACTGCCAAGTTCCAGACGCTCCGGAAATCACCTTTGCTTTGCTTCCGTTTTTCTTTTTTGCCTCGATGATCTTTTTGTGAAGATATGCATTGTAGTATTCGTCGTATGAAATTTGTTTTCTTCCATATGTGAAAGTCATTGTGACTGGGCCCATGCCAAGCGGATCCATTTCATATGTGCCGACCACCTGGGTTTCTGGGCCGATGAACTTGTCTACGTGATCTGGATGAGCAACAACTACGTCCTCTCTTTTGAATCCGTCTCGCAGGAGGCCTGCCTCCACCTTTCTGAGACCGTACGGTGCGTAGCTTGCGACTCCGTTGTTGTGCGGAATTGTATTACAGATAAAATCAAAGAGAACCTTTGGGGTGACTTGGTTTTTTAGAACCTTGTACCAAAAGCTGTTGTGGTCTCGGTTTGGGTCTAGTGCCGGCGCGCAACCAAAGAATGTTGCAAGCGAGATTCCACGATAGTTTGACATCAAAGTACGATCTGCGGTAAGTACTATCTTTGGGTGAGCCATTCGTTCTGAGGCGACTGTTTTTTTATTTATTTTAAACCTTTAGGTAGTTTTACGCATGCATATTGTGCCGTTTTGGTACGCTAGTAATTCTCGATTATTCCCGACTTGCTTCTGTGCGTGTGCCCGAATTCCTTGGAATGCGAAAGGAATTTTCCATCAAAGACCGTACCATCGTGACACACAAGGACGTCATCCATGCAGCAGCTACCGCAGATTCCGATTCCGCATTTCATCATGCGCTCAAGGCTTGCTTGAACAAAGATTCCCTTCGAGTTTGCAAGTTGCACTATCTTGTACATCATTATTTCTGGGCCGCATGTGTAGATTGCGTCAAACCTTTCACTCTGTACGAGTTTTTCCAAGATGTCTGTGACAAATCCTTTCTGCCCGTATGAGCCGTCCTCGGTTGTCACAATTACTCTATGCTTGTTTTTTTCTAGGATCCTGTTTGCCAGATCCTCAAAGAAGACCTCGTCTTTTGATTTAGAGCCCATCAGGATAGTTACGTCGTTGGAGGGATTTGTAAACTTGGCAAGTCGCATGAGGGGAACAAGTCCAGTTCCACCTCCGACCAGTGCGATTTTTCCATCTTTGAGATCAAACGCGTTTCCGTAAGGGCCACGTACGCCGATTTGGTCTCCCACTTTGAGGCCATAAAACGCAGTAGATGATTCCCCGCGTCTTCTCACGGTGAACGCTGCTTTTCCTTTTTGCTCAGTTATCATCACACTCATTGGAAGCTCGTTGATGCCTGGAATCCAAACCATTGCAAACTGTCCTGGCAGAACCTCTGAGAGCCTTTCATCAGATATGACAAATGTTCTCACGGTTGGGGTCTCGTCGACTACCCTCTCGATTGTTCTTATCTGCGGAGCCTTAGTAACACTTTGCAAGCCCCACCATCTCCGAGATTTTTGAGAATCCCTTTCTTTTCATATAGTTTGCAATTCCGTCATTTATTTCAGCGAACACTCCAATCCACCCGTCACCCACCGCACTGCCCACCTGCACTGCGGATGCTCCAGCCAAGATGAACTCTACTGCGTCCTCCCATCCAGAGACTCCACCGCACCCAATTACTGGCACGTCGTACTTTGAGGATATCTCGTAGACACACCTGACTGCCACCGGTTTTATTGCGGAGCCTGAAAGGCCGCCGATTTTGTGGCTAAGGATGGGCCTTTGCGTTTCCACATCAATTCCCATCGCGCGGATTGTGTTGATTGCAGTGATTGCGTTTGCGCCGCCGTCGATTGCAGCTTTGACTGTATCTAGATAGTCGGTAGTACCAAGGCCCACCTTGGCAATCACCGGGGTCTTTGTAATTGATTTTACTTTGGAGACAATTCCTGTGACAAGTTCCGGGTCGTCACCTACTTCGAGGCCGACCTTTTCCACATGCGGACATGAAAGGTTCAGCTCGTATGCAACTACTTTTACATTCTCAAACTGTTTTACCATGAATTCAAAGTCGTCCTCAACTGAACCGACAAGGCTGACAATTATTGGGATCTCTTTATTTTGTGAGATCATTTTTGCAAAATACGGGGCACCTGGATTTGAGAGTCCGACTGCGTTGAGGTATCCACCCTTTATTCCCACAATTGTTGGGTTTGGATATCCATCCCAAGGCTCCCTGCTTAGTGATTTTGTGAGTACGGCCCCTGCCCCTGCTTTGTATATTCTGCCAAAGACCTCAAGTGATATTCCCAAGATTCCAGAGGCAAGCATTGCAGGCCTCTCAAGCGAGATTTCTCCAACTGAGACGGAAAGGTCAGGCTTCACTTGTTTGAGTTGATCTTGTAGTCTTATAACGGTTCAGCCTCAAAAAGATTGGTAGATTTTTTAATGAGAGACTAAGAGAATGCTGTATGCATTTTATTATGCTAACCGAGCTTGGCACTGTAGTTTTAGAGGATAACAAGGTAGTCAAGTCGTTTGCCTTTGATAAACCCGCAGAAGATTTTGTCAAGGCAAAAAGCGGACAGTACATGCACGCCGCACTGATCTCGTTTCTTAGCGGCAATAGTTCTGGATTTATGGTAAACGATGATTCCTTGCTAAAGACTCTCAAAAAAGAATCAATCGATGTGCACCACATGGACGAAAAACAGATGGAGGAGATCCAGGCAACAAAACCGCAGCTCCTAGTGGATGCGGGATTTGCGCAAAACACTCAAGATGCAATGGCAAAGCTGCGTGACTTTGCACTCCAGCTGTCTGCCTCCAGGGTGACTGAGGTCTCGCAGAGCCCCGATATGCACATAGGCCAGTCAATAAAGGCACTCGATGAGCTTGACGTCATGATAAACGGCTTGTCATCCAGGCTGCGAGAATGGTACGGCCTACACTTTCCTGAGCTTGACAACATCATAGACAGCATAAGCGGATACGCGCAGATCGTCATGGCGGGAAAAAGATCAGATCTTTCAACCAAGGTATATGAGGACGCAGGATTCCCAGAGTCCAAAGTTCAGATGCTTTCGGTAATTCAAGAAAAGAGCAAGGGGGGAGACATATCAAAGGAAAACTTGGCGCTAGTCCAACTGATTGCAAACCAGATTCTTGAGATGGCCAAAATGAGAAAAAACCTCGAGTCTCACATTGAAAACGAAATGAAGGCAATTGCTCCAAACGTGACGGCAATTCTCGGTGCCCCGGTAGGAGCAAGAATCATCTCAAAAGCAGGAAGCCTCAAGAAAATGGCAACACTTCCTGCAAGCACCATCCAAGTGCTCGGCGCAGAGAAGGCACTCTTTAGGTCACTAAAGACCGGAACACAGCCCCCAAAGCACGGAATTTTATTTCAGCATCCTATTGTTCACGCGGCGCCAAGGTGGCAGCGCGGAAAAATCGCAAGGGCCATCGCATCAAAGGCAGCCATTGCAGCAAGAGTGGATGTGTATGGGGGTGGGCTGAATCAGACTCTGCTTGAGAAACTAAACGTCAGGGTGGCTGAAATTGGAGAAAAGTACAAAGAGCCAACTGAAAGGCCACCACAACCGCAAAAAATGGAAAGAAGACGCGATGACTTTAGACGAAGAGACGATTTTAGATCAAGAGACCGACGACCGCGAGAAGATTTCAGGCGAGGCGCCAGACCTCAGGGAGAATTTAGATCAAGGACAGGATTCAAACCAAGAGAAAACAGACCGAGGGATGGATTGAAACCCAGAGGAGACTCTAGACCAAGAGACAGTTTTAGGCCAAGAGGAGAATCCAGATCAGATGGTCCCCGCAGAGAATTTAGAGGGGACGGAAGCAAGCGAAAAAAGTTTGGAAAAAGAAGATTCTGAGATTTTTTGGCTAAATCTGGACGGCCAAAAAAGACTTGCCACCATCAACTATGTTGAAGGAAACCAGGTGTATGGTGAGAAGCTATACAAAAAATCAGGTGTCGAGTACCGCGTCTGGGATCCATTTCGAAGCAAGCTTGCGGCCGCACTCACGATAGGGCTGGACGTGTTCCCATTAAAGTACGGGAGTAAAGTGCTGTATCTTGGGGCGTCCACCGGCACCACAGTCTCCCATGTCTCAGATATAGTAGGCAACAGCGGAGTTGTTTTTGCAGTAGAGCATGCAAGCAGGGTTGCGCGCGACTTTTTGGATCGCGTGGCCAATTTCAGAAAAAACATAATTCCGATTTTGCAAGATGCACGACATCCGGAGCAGTACTTTTCGATTTTCGGCAAAGTGGATGTAGTGTATTCGGATATTGCGCAGCCAGACCAGACAGAGATTGCCATATCCAACTGCAAGAAATTTCTCAAAGATGGCGGCTATCTGTTTTTGGTAATAAAGACGCGAAGCATCGACGTGACTCAGAACCCAAAAAAAACCATCGAAAACGAGATAAAGAAACTCAAAGCGGATTTTTCGGTGATTCAGAATATAGATCTTGAGCCGTACGACAAGGATCACGCAATGGTTGTGGCGGAATTTCACAGCAAGGTCTGACTCATCAAGAGTTTTACCGGCGACCAGCTTTTGCGCACAAAATCAGGAACCTGGCCATGCCTTGAGAACCAGTCCCTGACAAACTCGACTGTTTTTGGGTCCGACGGGTAGCCGCTCCCAAGGTCGTATTCCCTGTTCAACCTGGCAATTGCCCTATCGCGCGTGACTTTGGCAATTATGGACGCGGCCGAAACTATCACAAACGTGGAATCTGCATGGTGATATGACTTTATCTTGCCGGTGTTTGCAAGCGATGCTATCTTGTCTCCAAACCTTGCCGCGTTGATGTCGCATGCGTCAACATATGATATCGACGGCTTCATTTTTTTGATCACTTTGGCCATGTTTGATGCCTCTAGGTGGTTAAGCTGGTGCTTTGCAACATACGAATCTACCTGCTTTGGACTAATCTTTGATACGGCATAATCATCTGCAAGATCTGTTATCTTTTTGTAAAGATTTTCTCTTGCCTGTGGAGTGAGTTTTTTTGAATCGCGAACTCCAAGATTCGACAAGGTTTTCAGCTTTGATTGTTTCACAGAGATGCCAGCTACAACAAGGGGACCAATCATTGATCCACGTCCGGCCTCATCAACTCCGCAAACAAGCATGACTCAGCTGAGAGTAGTGCGTATTAAACTAGTTCAAGTCGAATTTGATTCACAACCTCAGTCCACCTAAATCTGAATGGTAGGACTTTATATGAGCAGGACAAAATTGCTTCCAATTGCAAGCAAACCAAAGCCAAATCATCACGGTAACTGAGGGTAAAACCAAGATTCTAATCCCAAAGGGCGCAATGGAAGACAAGGTTCCGCCAAGGGACGTTGCATTCTTTAATCCAAGAGCAAAGCTTAGCAGGGATTTTTCCATTGTTGCATATTCTGCCTTTTTGAGGGGCATTGAGAGGCCAAAGATCTTTTTGGACGGCCTGTCCGGACTTGGAGCCAGGGGGCTGCGTGTTGCAAACGAGATCAAAGACGTCCAGGTTTTTGTAAACGACGCAAATCCAAAAGCACTTGAGCTTTCAAGAGAGTCAGCAGAGCTCAACGGCTTGAGAAATTACCAGATCTCTGAAAATGACATATGCAGGTTCCTGAGCGCATTTTCAAGCGAGGGAAACCGCGGCACCATAGTCGACATAGACCCGTTTGGCTCGCCTGCAAGGTTCATCGAGTGCGGCATACGGGCCACATCCCACAAGGGGCTCTTGTCAGTTAGCGCAACGGATCTGCAGGTCTTGCACGGTCTGTTTAATGATGCATGTAAAAAAAAATATCACGGAATTCCAATCAAGACCACATACAGCAACGAGATTGCCACAAGACTGATACTCGGCATGATAATTACGGTTGCTGCAAGGCTGGACGTGGAGGCGACTCCAGTATTTTCAGAGACAAACCAGCACTATTATCGCGTGTATCTGAGAATCCTGAACAAGCCGGACACACGAAACCTCATCGGATTTATCAATCACTGCAAAAACTGTGGGAACAGAAATTCGTCGCTTGAACCAGAGTCTACCTGTGATCTCTGTGGGTCTGAACAAAAAATAGCTGGCCCACTTTGGATTGGTGAGTTGTTTGAAAAAGAATTTGTCGAATCGATGCTCAAGGAAGTACCAGACCATTCAGTTGACAAAAAATGCGAAAAGGCGTTACAGAAATGCATTTTGGAATCAGAAATGCCGGCATGCTATTACACGCTGGATGAAATCGCAGAAATTCTAAGGAGGTCGCCTATCCCACTGCAGGAGATAATTTCTCGCCTTCAGGAAAACGGGTTCTCTGCAAGCCCCACATCGTTTAATCCAACCGGATTCAGAACTAACTGCACAATAGATAAGATCAAAGAACTGTTTACGTCTTAGGGTCTGTATCCAAGGCAGACAAAATACATCTCACTGCTTGGTTTTCTTGATGCGTTTGGCTTTCTCAGGTGCACCTTGACGAATTTTTTTTGCAGGTAGTCCCGAAACTCCATGGAATATTCGCCGTCAAAGACCTTAAAGACCGCATTGCCCTTTGGCGCAAGCACCCTGTCCATTATTTTGGAGCAGGAATAATTCAAAGAGATCTGTCTGGCATGGTCCATGGACCAGTGGCCCGTGATTTGCGGCGAAATATCGCAGATGATTGCGCTTGCCTTTGTTCCAAGGTATTCGAGGATCTCATCCGCAACCGCAATGTCCTCGACGCTTCCTTTGATGTAGTGCGCATTAGGGATCTCATCCATGTAGGCAGTGTCAACGCCCACCACTTTGCCCTTGTTTCCTGCAAGCTTGACTGCCACCTGCATCCATCCTCCTGGGGCACATCCCAAGTCCACCACATAGAATCCAGGCCCAATTATACGGTAGGAATTATTCAGCTCAAGTAGTTTGTATGTGGCTCTGCTCCTGTAGCCCTGTTCCTTTGCGAGCTTGCGATAATGATCACGTTTTGCGTCCAGCAGTCTCATTGTTCTTTCTTTTTCTTTGGCTTTGACAGCTCAGCTATCGTCCATTCCTCAATCCACTGGCAGGTCCTTGGGCTCACCTCGCCATCAAGGCTGCATTTTTGCTCAACTGGGCAGACAAGGCACGGTGCGTTCTCGATTGATTCGGTGCTGACTGGGGTCTTTTTTATTTTTAGAACATAAGTCCATCTCTTGTTTTCAAGAATCTTTTCGCGCGTAATTATTCCCATTCTCTCAAGCTTTAGTGCAAGCCTTGAGCCGTCCCTGCTTGTAAGCTTGAATTTCTTCCATAGTTCGCTTTGGACCATTCCGTCCTCAAAGTTTGACAGATAGAGACAGACTCGGTTTGTGAGTTTCTCCATGTCGACTTTTTCAATTTGAAAGTTTTCGATTTCCTCGTCTGTTAGCTGCTCTTCAAGTTCTTCTTCGAGCGTTTTTTCTGGAATCTCTTCCTTCTTTTTCTTTTTTTCTTCCTTTGCCGCTTTCTTTTCTTCCTTTGCTAGCTTTTTTTCTTCCTTTTTCTTGTCTTTAGCTTTTGCTTTTTTTTCTTCTTTAGATATTTTCTTTTTTTCTTCCTTTGCCGCTTTCTTTTCTTCCTTTGCTAGCTTTTTTTCTTCCTTTTTCTTGTCTTTATCTTTTTCAGCAGCCTTTGGTCTTGCCATTATCTCACGTGTTTGTTACTCGACGCACTTTCAATATATAACATGGTATTATCCTACTGTATGCTGAACCTTTGGGACGCACTCAGAAACTTGTCGCCGCCCTCATCAAAGAGCTGCACCTCAAGCAAGTATTGTCCAGGAGTGCCGATCACCTCTGAAAAGCTTTCCGTGACCGGCAGAGTTCCCGAGTCGCCATAACACTGATCAAAGAATGCACCCTGCTTTACCGCCTTTCTTTGGCCTGACGAAACGTCGTAAATTGTGATATAGAGATCGCCGCAGCTGAACGCAGGATCCCTTGCAAAGACTTGTATGCTTACAGCATCCGAGCTAGAGTACTGGCCTTGAAGACCACTTATTTCAATTGATGTGAGTGTTGTAGTACCTACATCCACTACACTGCGGTCTTGGCCTTGCATCGACAACGCAAGCACCGCTCCTCCAAATATGAAGGAAAACACAATGGGAATTATGAATACTGCAACTGCGCTGCCAGATGTCAACGAATTTTTTTGACGCGTTGTACGTTTATATTTATTGTCAGAATCTGGGCGTAGAATCTTGTCGAATCAGTTAAATCGCTGCGATCCAAATAGGCGCTAGATGCGATTACGAAAATTCCGAGTCAGGGCGTACAGATGCATCCATGACTCTGGCGAAATTAAGGTAGGGGATCTGGCCGCATTTGTAGGAAGAAACGAGAGCGGCAAGACTACAATCCTGCAAGCTCTGACTCTGCTCAACAAAGAGGAGAAGGTATCTGAGCTTGACTTGTGCGACGAGATGACTGAAGATCTCAAATCCGAGATGACTCTGGTCGAAGGGCAGTTCCATCTCAGCCCAACTGAGGCCAAGCTGATAAAAGACAAGTTCCCGCACCTTCCAGAAATCACCGCGCTCAAGATCTTCAGGACAAACAAGAACCCAAAAATCCAGTATGACTTTGGAGACATAAAGATAAGCGAAGAAAAAGACAAAGCACTCAATTCGTGGGAAAACTATGCTGAGAAAATACTGGGCTTCATTTCAACTATTCCAAATCACATAAGGATCCAATTTGACACCAAGTTCTTTGAGGGTCCTCCCCCGCAGGACAAGGACACGTTTGTCAGGGAAATGATCGAATTTAACAACAGCATCCAAGTGCTTGCAGCAGATGAGCCACACATCCTGCAAGAGTGGTCCAGGTTTTACGATGAGCGGGAAAAAACGTATGACGAACTTTTGGTTGGAACCACTGAAAAGACCGCACTTGAGAATTTCATTTTGGAGCACCTGCATCCAAGGTTTGTCTATTTTTCGGATTACAAAAAGATCTACGGAAACATAAATCTGGACGAGTACATAAAGGAGGCACAAAGGCCAGAAAGTCTTGACCGCATAGAGGAGTTCGACAAGGCAGAGACGGTATGGAACCTGTTTTACTTGGCAGAACTTGATACAGAAAAACTAGAAGAATACAAGACCAGCCCGCCAAAGCTCATCAAGCTCCTAAACGCAGCAAGCAGAAGGCTCACAGACAGACTTAACCCAGCATGGAAGGGTGATCCAATCCATGTGGACTTGAGGTACAACCCAGGCAACATAATGAGCGTAGTGATCTCCGACGTGCACCGAGACGGCACAGTAACAAACACGGGTCTTCTTAGCAGACGCGCCGAAGGCTTCAAGTGGACATTTTCATTTATCGTGAATTTTGCGGCTGAAACACAAAGAGCAGAGCTAAAAGAGGCGATCCTTCTTTTGGACGAGCCTGCAAGAAACCTGCACCCAGCTCAGCAGATGGGCATATCGGATCTTCTCAAAAACCTGGCAGGCTCAAACCAAGTCCTCTACGCGACTCACTCACCGTTTATGATATTTGACTACACGCCTGGAAATCTCTTGGTAGTTGAGCTCGACAAGAGAAAGCACCTGAGCAGAATTTACTATGACTACTGGAACGCAGACGATGCAACTCTGATCCCAATTTTGTACGGCCTATCGCGTGGCCTAGTTGAATCCATAGTGGACAGAGAGATAGGTACAAACTCAAGGCCGGTCATAATTGTGGAGACGATGTCAGATGCAATGTACCTAAATGCGTTTGACAAGTTTTTGGAGGATCCGAACATTTCTATGAACCCGCTCAACGTGGTTGCAGCGTTCAACAAGGACTCTGCACTTCCGCTTGCAATATTTTACAGAAACCATGGCCACAACGTCTTTGTCATACTTGACAACTCCACGGAATCAAAGAAAATTGCAGAGCAACTGAAAGCAAACGAGTTCAACGACATGCAAATAATATACCTGGAGCAGGGCGGAAAATCAATAGAATCAATTGAGGACCTCATAATATCTGATGACTATCTGCACGCAGTTAACCAAACCTACGAAATCAAGCTCAGAAAGGAGGGATTCAGAAACCTCACAAAAGAGGAAGTCCTGGCAAAGAGCAAAAAGGGAATGGTTGAGAATCTCAGAAACATCTGGCGCGATCACAGGGATGACGGCTGGAACGAATTCGATGTCGAAGAAATCGCAAGGTACATCTGCGAAAAAATTGCCCTAAAGGAGGCAGACTTTCTCTCAGACAAGACAAAAGACCAGTTCAGGGGATTTTTCAGGCTGCTTGCGGAGAGGATCAGGCAGCAGCAGAACCTCACGGCACATGTGGGACTGACCAAGTACCAGCGAAGCAAGCCGAGGTAACTTTCTAAAATATCTTGCTTATGAATAATTCTAAACTCTCAAAAAGGGTAAATAAATAATGTTTAACAACAAGGGTAGAATGATTGTGAGATATTCAAGACTGGCAATTTTTGGAGTCATTGTTTTTTCGATATTTGCTTTTGCAGGCCCAGCGTTTGCGGAGACAACAGCAAAGAGCACAAACTTTGAGAAGACCACCCTGATTGAGTTTACCAATAACGATAATGCTGAAATAAACACAGTCAGAATCTGGCTTGGGGCAGACGCCGGAATCTTCAAGTCATTCAAGACTGAGAAAGGCTGGACTGGGGCCAAGACCCCCCAGGGAGTCCTAGTCTTTACATCAACTGATCCTCTGTCGCAGGGCGAATCTGTGAAATTTGGAATCAAGACGGAGATCGAAAATCCCGGAATAAACTGGAAGAGTCTTGACAGCAGCGGAAATGAGCTGACTGTAGGAAAGGCAATAGCCGGACAAGAGCCGATCCCACAAGACACCACACCGCCAGATACCTCCACACCGACCACACCCAAGACGACAAGTCTTGATAGCGCCACATTCAGAATAATTCCAGACAAGCCGAAAAATGGCGATAGCATCAGAATAGTTGGATACGGTTTTCCGCCAAACAAGAATCTTAATTTTTTGATTGACAGCGAAAAAATCGAGGACTTTAGAACGGATAACGACGGCCATCTTATCGGAAGAGCCAAGATCCCAGTAACCAAGGCAGCAGACAGAGTTGAATTTTCTCTTTCTGACGACCAAGGAAACAAAAAGACCATCAGCCTTCGAATAGAGCACAGAGAAACTCAGATGATCAGCGAAAAAGCAAAGGGACTCACGGTGATCCAGGCTGAGGAGCTTGTTGAGCCAGGAGATGTTGCTACTACAAGCGGAACTGGTCAGCCAGGAACCGCCGTAACCATAACGGCGCAAGATGCCGCTGGAAACAAGATATACGAGGCAGTAGTCCAGGTGGACACCAGTGGCGTATGGTCTCACGAGACAATAATCCCCCTAGACGCCCCGCTTGGTACGAGGCTGGTCAAGTTTAGCGACGGCACAGACACCATAGAAAAAACAATCAGCATCGCCATCTCAAAGACTATACATGTCATGGCGTCAGCAATCAAGTATGATCCTGGAACAAAGATGCTGTTCAATGGAACCGCAATACCAAACCAGCTGGTCGAAGTCGTAATCAAGGATCCGATTGGAAAGGAGGTGCTCTCAGATATTTTGAATCTGGACGACTCTGGAACATTAAATTTTGAATACCAGACCACTGCGGCATCGCCAAAAGGAACATACGTAATCCTGTTCACGCAGGGAGAAGAAACCGAGATCTTGCGCATAGGCCTTGGCGAGTTCCCAAGCGAGCAGATAGTGGCCAAATTCGACAAGCTAAACCACGCAACCTCTGAAAAAGCAAGACTGGTTCTGCAGGGCCCAGCCAAGGCAGTTGTGTCTCTCATAATAATAGATCCGTCAGACAAAGTCAAGGTAACTGATAGTGTCACCTTGGGACCAGATGGCAGAAACGAATACGAAATCGATCTTGCAAGCTACAAATCTGGAGTTTATTCCGTTGTGATAAAATACCTAAAGTTCCAGACGTCGGAGATATTTTCTGTCGGCCTGCTACCAAGCTCAGGGCCAATCATAATACAATCGACAAAGCAGACATATCTGCTTGGGGATCCAATCCTTGTTTTGGGATCCGCCAACAAGAATGCGCTTCTTACTTTGGAAATGACCGATCCGGACGGAGTTGTGATCAAACGCAAGGACATCATTGCAGACGAGGACGGCAAATTCTCTGACGGCACATTCAGAGTTCCAGGGGATGCAAAACAGGGAATGTGGACAATCAGAGCAAGCAGCGGACCGAACAAGGCGGAGGCAAATCTAGAGATAGTGGGCACCGTGTCGCAGGGCTTTGTCATCAAGCTGGACAAGTCCACTCCATATCATGGAAGTGAGGTCATGAAAATAACTGGCTCGGGTGGAGGAAAAACACAGAATGCAATCATCACAATACTTGACACGGCAAACATCAAGGTTGTAGATCTCACCACAAGTACAACCCAAGCTGGAAGCTTCCAGACATTTTGGCCCGTACCCCCAGAATTGAAACCCGGAACCTACACTGTAAAGGCGACAATAGGCAATGAAACTGCAGAGGCCACATTTACCATACAATAAAAGATACTAGGAAACCGTTTTTATTACTCCGCTAGAACCTATTCGATGTGAATCTCCAAAATATAATTGCCGAGTACCAAGACTTTCCAAAAAAAGGAATTCTTTTTCGTGACATCAGCCCAATTTTAAAAAGTCCGTCAGCACTGTCTTACGTGGTTGACGAGTTTGCAAAAAAATTCCATGCAAACGACGTGGATCTTTTTGCCGGAATAGAATCTCGCGGATTTCCCATCGCGTGCGCCCTCAGCCTCAGATACAACAAAGGCATGGTCATGATACGAAAGCAGGGCAAGCTGCCAGGGGCCACCATCAAGAGATCGTACTCTATAGAGTACGGAAAGGCCACAATGGAGATCCAAAAAAACTCTATCAGCAAGGACCAGAGGGTGCTTATTTGCGACGATCTCTTGGCAACAGGCGGAACGGCAAAGGCTGCAGCCGAGCTGATTGAAAGGCTGGACGGACGCGTTGCAGGGTTTGCATTCATCGTGGAGCTAAGCGAGCTAAACGGCATCAAAAAAATAGAAAAGTACAGAACTGAATCCCTGGTGAAATACTAGTGGAGCAGGCAGAGATTGGGATCTTTGGAGGAACCGGAATCTACGATTCCGGCCTACTAAAGGAAGCAAAAGAAGTCACAGTAGATACACCGTACGGCAAGCCATCTGACTCCATCACGGTCGGACTGTTTCAGGGCAGAAAAATTGCATTCATGCCTCGACACGGAAAAAAGCACACAATACCGCCACACCTCATAAACTACCGGGCAAACATATGGGCCTTTAAGCAGCTTGGAATAACCAGGATAATTGCGCCATCCGCAGTAGGCAGCCTCAAAGATGAGCTTGCGCCAGGCGACTTTGTCCTGCCATCTCAGTTTATCGACTTTACAAAATCTCGCAAGGGGACGTTTTCCGAAGAAGGACGCGTCATCCACATATCGGTTGCAGACCCGTTTTGCCCCGAGCTTCAGTCAGCAATACTTGAGGCCGCAAAGACGCAAAGCATCTCGGTTCACAAGGACTGCACGTATGTCTGCATCGAGGGCCCAAGGTTTTCAACAAAGGCGGAATCAAGATTCTTTAGGACAACCGGTGCCGACATCATAGGCATGACGCTTGTGCCAGAGTGCCAGCTTGCGCGCGAGGCCCAGATGTGCTATGCGTCTGTTTCCACCGTTACTGACTACGACGTGTGGGCCGAAAAGCCGGTCACTGCAAAAGAGGTGATGGAGACCCTTTCAAAAAACGTGCAGAACACAAAGAAGCTTCTCACGTCAATTCCAGATAATATTCCAAAGGCTCGGAGCTGCCACTGCGCAAAGGCGCTAGAGGAAGCAGAGTTCTAGCCGTCTGCAAAGGATTCTTTTTTGAGGCCTTCGGGAAGCGTGATGTTTCCCTGCACTAGGTGCTTTTGCAAAGTGTCTATTACCTCGTTTACGTCATAGCCAAGCTTTTTGAGATCCTTTTCTGTAGTCTTTGATATCTTTGCGCCGATGTTGTGGCCGCCTATTCTCCCAAAAGCAATCGCTGAAAACTTGAATGCGTGGCCGTCAACAGAAAACATGCCGGTTATCTTGGCTGCCATCTGGGTGCCCTTTACGTTATTTACGTGAACGTCTACTTGCATATCTAGATCTCTATTGCCTTGTTGACGTGATCGTCAATTAGAAAGCTTGCATGGTTTGGATCGTCTACGGTATAGTTTCTGACTGGGATTTCAATCACCCTGTCGTCTGGGCTCTCCACCCTGAGTGTGCCGTCCTGCTTTAGTCTGACAAGCTTCCAGCGGTCCTTTCCCTTGAAGAGCTTTCTTACCAGCACTGCCCACTTTTCGTCGGGCTCTATTTTTGGCATGCCTACGTAGTCGACGATCGAGTCGATACCTAGCTGCTTTTCTTCGCAGAATCTTTTTTTGCATATGGCGCAGCGCCAGACATCGACTGAGCCTATCGTCCTTTCGTTGACGTTGATATTGGTCACCCCAAAGTAGGTGATCTGGTGCTTGCAGGTCTCAGTGTCCACGCTCATGGCATCTTGGCGCAAAACGCCACTATTTAGTCCTTAGTGGTCCTTGCACGATCGTAGTGGTCTTCTAGGGCAACGCCTATGTTGTCGACTGTGAGATTTTTTTTGAATTCGATGTTCTCCCTCTGACACATCTTTCTGTACATGTTCACAGCTGTGAACCTTGGGTGCATGGCCTCAAACTCGGTCGGAGATATGTCGATAAAGCCGCCGCACTCCACAATTTTTTTTGCCGCCGACAAGGATTCATCTTGGCTTATTCCTAGCTCTTGCGCAATCCTATAAGCAGTCATCTTGCCCCTGGTTGTCACAAGCAAGAAAACCTTTGCCTCAATCTGGCTTAGTTTGACTTCGTTTACCAGGTCGGCTTCTATTTTGTCAAGGTTCAATGTTATTTGTGATCCGTTTGTCTAATTAAATCTGAATTACTGCTGCTTTATTTTGAATAACTTTTTTGATATTTTCAGCGAGAATCCCATCCCGATGAAATGTACTACGACTCCAACTATGAGCGCAGTTATCTTGTCGCCAAAAACGTACCAAGTAATGAAGAATGCGACAAGCGACGGAATCGTGATGATTGCTCCGATGATCGAGCCCTTTAGGAATATCTCCTTTGTGGAAAAAGGATTGATTTTTTTGTCCATGCGGTGTGGTTCTGTGCCTGTAATAAAAATCGATTTGCAGCCAGCCTTGTCTGATTACTTATAGAATGTGTTCAGAAATCTGTTCGAATCGAACAGATTGCAACTTAATTTCAAATACCATTGACCATGTCTATTGGCAAACAGGAAGTACCTAAGCAGAGACGAGAACAAGTCAAAGCCAGCCGATTCGGATGCCCCAAAAAAAGAGATCTTCCTTGAAAAGACGCAGGCAAAGGGCTCAACCAATGGCAATCTGGAAGGAATTGGCGGCGACATTAAAAACGTAAACGAGTACATTAATTCGCTAAACAAGCACATACTGGATCAACGAACTAGAATCGAGAACATGAAAAAACTCCAGAGTAATTTTGAAAAGGAGCTGCAAATCCTCACGTCCGGGGAGATTCCAATCCCAGTCCAGTCTGATAAGACAGAGTTTGACGGCCTTGGCAAGGAGTTCAATGGCGAAGAAACTGAATCGGCCGAAGTAATTGGTAGTATCACCTCAATTGTGGAAAAAGAGGTTCAGAACCGCATCTTGGTTCTTGAGAGCCAGCTCGTTGAGGAGAAAAAGAACGCAGACGAGTTCAGAAAGATGCTTGAGCAGAACCTCAAGAAGTTCAACCGCATCGAAAAAAACCTCAAGACAGACAAGGCAAAGCTGGAATCGGAAATCAAAGAAAAAACAGACAAGTTGGTTCAAGCCGAGCGACTCTCGGCAATCGGTGATCTCGGGTCAAGGCTTGCACACGATCTCAAAAACCCGCTTTCCGTCATCAAGGGAACTGTCCAGCTGATCAAACGCACCGACAAAAACCTTGACGAACTTACAAGAAAGCGAGTCGAGCTGATTGAGAGCGCGATTTTCCGCATGACGCACCAGATTGATGGCGTCCTAGAATTTGTAAGATCTACTCCACTCAAGAAAAAGCCGGCATCGCTAAATGAAATAATAGTTTCTGCGCTTCACTCCATGATGATTCCAGCAAACATCGCGATTAATTTCCCAAAAGAGGACATTGTGTTTCTTTGCGACTCTCACAAAATGCAGATTGTCTTTGCAAATCTGATCCTCAACTCGATTCAGGCAATCGGAAATGGCAAGGGCGTCATCAACATCAGAGCAAAAAAGCAAGAGGACACAATCACGATACGAATAGAGGACTCTGGCCCAGGAATCGCATCCGAGATTGCAGACAAGATATTTGATCCGCTGTTTACCACAAAGCAGGAAGGAACAGGACTTGGACTTGCGTGCTGCAAAAGCATAGTCGAACAACACAACGGCAAGATAAGCATGAGCGGAGATCCAACCGTGTTCTGGGTAGTTCTGCCGCTTTTCTGATTTAGCTCGTAGAGCTTTATATTTAGCAAAAATCAAGTCTGATGCGACGTGTCCAGCTACAAAAGATCGTACTCTAACGAGCAGTCGATAAACTTCATAATCCCAATCATGATAATCCTGTTTTTGGGCATAATCTACATCATGTCCATGAGGTACGGCCAAGGCGGGGTCAGCTTCATCTTGGTAGGGATTGCAGCGGCAATCATGGTGTATTGGGGCTTTGTTCTAAAAAAGATGACAAAGACAGAAAAGCCCAAGTACACCGCAAGGGAAACGGAAAGCAAGAACTGGGTCTACGACCTCATCAAAGGAGACGACGAGACAATCTTTGTTGCAGAGGTGCCTGGGCCTGACGACAAGATAATGGTCAGACTCGTTGAGGGAGTCTTGTATATCCGCGGCTCTGGTAATTTTTCAAAAGAAGTTCCAATCGAGGGCGCAACTGGGATGGAGATTGCCGACTTCAAATACAGAAACGGCGTTCTTACTTTGCGAATCAGAAGACCGCTTGCAAGCTCTTAGGATATCATATCTAGGTTACAACAGTTCTAAAAATTCCTTCTTTGTAAGGCCGCAATCGGCGATTATTCCAAGCAACAATCCTTTTCCAAGCTCGTTTTTTCTTGGAACTGCAGTCCATAAACCACGACCATTTTCAACTATTATGTGGCTTCCAGTTTGTCTAGTTGGGTAAAATCCCTTTTTCTTTAATGCTTTTAGAACTTCTTTCCATCCAATTATGGGAAGACTCAAACTGAAACGGTCACTAGTCTGGAGGATTTCTTTTTACTTTCTAAATATGATTTGCAGAGTTTAATAGCTTTTTTTGTATCTTCGATTGCCTCTGCTTTAGTATCTCCTTGGCCACGTGCTTGAGGAATTTCAATGCATTGCCCCATGTAGAATTTGCCGTCTTTTTTTATCAAAATGTTATAGTCTCTTTTTTCTGACACAATCTGATTTCGTGGATTTACTATATAAAATTAGGTTAGAAAAAATCTCACATCCTACATATTGCCTTCGTAGGCTCAGATCTACAATTGAAATTTTGAGATTAGTAATGGTTGCTGGCAAGAATTTTCCAATATTGATACTAAATCCCATGACTATGTCTGTGTTAGAAAAGATAATTAAATTTACAAGCTTTTAGCCAGCTCAAGCTTCTCAGGTAAGTACTTGTCTGTGATGTTTGTCAGGCCGTACTTTGAGAACGCCTCAAGCTCTGCTTTTCGCTTTATCTTCAGAAATATCTCGAGCTCCTTTTTCCAGATTCCTTCCTGGTATCGCGGATCCTTTTGCAGATCATAGATTCTCTTGATGTCCGACTCTGTCATCGGTATGGTCGGAAGCTTGTACTTTTCAATGTCCGATGCCCACACGCCAAGCCACTTTGCGTCAGGGACGGTGAGCTCTCGCAGATGCGCTGCGTTTGCGGATCCTGATTTTATTACCATCGCGATGTGCTCTCCGTAGACGTCCCCATCTGTCAGTATCACAACTGGGAGCTTCATCTGCTCGTGGAGTCGCTTCAAAAGATATCTAGTCGAGCGAGGGGCCTGCCCTGCAGTATCAATGATGATTGCCTTGAATTTCCTGTCGACTTTTTCCTCTACAAATCTTGTGAAAAGACCACCTTTCTCTATTGCAATGACAAGCTCGGCGCTAGTATCTACCAGCTCTGCGCTGGACAAGCTTGGCCCAATCAGGTATCCATCAGGATGGTCTGAGAGATTCGTCCTTCTTCCCTCGTACCCTGGAACGGTGTACTCTATGGTAAGATCGCCAAAGACGCTGCTTCGCTCCTCTGGAAAGATGTGAAAGTCCTCCCTTGGCCTTGCAAGCACCGCCTCCAAGTCAACTATGATGTTGTCGGACTCTGGCTGGTCCTCAAAGTCTATCTCAAAAGCCTGTGATGAATAATAGATGTCTCTGAGAGTTGATGACTTTTTTTCATGGAGTAATCGGTTCGCAAAGAATGCAAGCCAAATCAACTGCGTAAACGATCGCAGCTGCGCCATGTTTCTTGAGCTTCTCAGGCCTGCCGCCTTTCCAAGTATGTACTGGCGCAGCTTTTTGTCATATACAATGTTGCTCACAGACCTGCTTGGCACGTGGAATTCCGGAAACTGGCCCTTGTCTAGATCGTTGTAGACCTTTGCGCCCTCCATCTTGAGCAGCTCCAAAAGCGAGTCCCGCTTGGCCGCTGCCACCTTTTCTGATTTACTCTTGGGTTTCGACACTTGTATTCAAGTCCTTGATTAGTTTTTTGTATTGGGGCTCTTTAGTTTTTCCTGAGAGCTCGGTTGCAAATTGCGATATTAGTGGAAGGTATTTCTGGTACAAGTTAGTCCTCTTTTTTTCAATTTCCGCAAGGCCACGCTTTGACATGTATGCGGACAGCTTTCTGCACAAAAACTGCAGCGCAAGCCTCAGCTCCTTTTCTATTTCCGGCCTGTCTGCGACGTTTTCTTTTCCTACTGTCTTGTAAGGGATTCTAGTGGAACAAATGTGGCTGACAATCACAAGTGGCGAGTCGTTTTTTATCTTGTATCTGCCCCAGTCGGTCTCGTTTACAACCTGGAGCACCACGTCGCTTCCCTCATCATACAAAAGCGGAATCCTGTTGGCAAACCTGTACGTGGTTATCTTTCCTGCCGGTATCTGGCCCCCGTATGCTATGCCCATCTCGACTACGAATGGAAATCCCGAGTAGGCAGACGCGCTTCGCTGGACCACATCGTAAAAGTCAGGATTGAAGAACTGCTCTATTCCCTTTCTGAGCGGCTCCTCGCCAAGGGGCGCCAGGCAGCTTGGATCCGGCGTAAGAAAGTCCTCGTATCTTTGCAGCGAGTCAGAAAGCTGGACGAGCTCCTCGTTTGAAAAGGCGCCTATTCGCTTTTCTGCTCTGAGCTGGGAGAACTCGGCAAACTTGATTGCAGTTGCCTGGCCTATCCTCTGGAATCTTTTTGTGAGAAATGTAGCTAGGGTCTCGCCAGATACCGTGTTTGCAAGCTGCTTGTAGTAGGGGCTGGACTTTGGCATGTCGATTGTAATTGATTTTGATTCCCCAAAGTCCCAGTATGTGATGTGCTTGTGCATCAGGTCCACGTCCTCGATTCGTATCTTCATTATTTTTTCAAAGTCCATCTTCAAAAACGACATGAGTGCCACTATGACCCTGACGGGCCTTGAGAGCGAGTCCCACTTTTTTTCGGCCTTTACCATTATTCCCTCAAAGTTGAGGTTTTTCTTTGAGAGGCCGAGCTCTTTTCTGATTTTTTCTATCATGGTGTTGTCCAGAGTCGGGATCTGGTAGTGCGTGTCGACTATCATGCGCCTCAGGGTCTCCACGTCGACTCCGTGCGGGTGGGGCCTGATGATGGTCGGGGGCGCCGGCATGCTGTCAACGATTCTTTTGTACTGGAATCTTTCCCCTTTTGGATCATCAAATGTTATGGTTGCATAAGGCGTGATGAGCGATGTCTGGTAAACATAATCGCGTATCTTGGAGCCAGCCTTGGAGTAGTCCCCCTCCAAGGTGATGCTTACTGCGAGTCCCTTTTTGTTGGCATCTTTGGTTGAGTGCTTGCGGATCACCGGCTTGTTTTTCTGTATATCGAGCATCATCTCGTATTCGTGGCTTGTCTTTGCGTCTGCCGAGCTTGACACCACAACCGGCTTGTTTGTAGTAATTTGGCCATACAAAATCGCCATCGTGGCACCCAGGCCGAACATGCCGCGCGCCTGCTTTAACCCAAATTTAGAACCATACAAGACGGTACCAAACGCCATCGGAATCTGCTTTGACTCCATTCCTGGACCGTTGTCCTTCACAGTCAGGATGTAGGGCTTGGGGTCTGGCTTTTCTGGGTCGACCGGCTTTATCGTCAGGTGGATGTCGGGCAGTATTCCGCGCTGGTCGCACGCGTCAAGGCCGTTTTCCACAAACTCCCTGACTGCAGTGTACAGAGAACGCGTCGGGTTGCTAAAGCCTGCAAGGTCCCGGTTGCGGTAAAAAAACTCGGAAGGAGATATCTGAGAAAAGGTTTCCTTAAGAGACATCTTTATTTTCCCACAGCTGCATCCTTTCTTCCCTTTCTTTGCGCCTGTTCGCCTCGAGTCTGCCGTACACTACGCCGTGCTTGCTCCCAGATGATATGGATGTGATTGCAGATATTGCCATCTTGATCTGGTGCGGCTCGCCAATGATTGAAACGGTTTTTCCATAAACGCAAATGCTGGTGCTGGTAAGACTTTCCATGTTGGCCCTCGCTCTACCTCCCTCTCCGATTATTCTTCCTTTTATCCTTTCAATTTGTTGCGGCGACTTGCCGGCAAAATCCCGGAGATCTATTACATGCAGCGAAGTCTCTTCTTTGATCAGCTTCATTGCGTTCTCTGGAGAAAATCCGCGGCCAATAGCTGTGACTATCTCGACTGCCTTGAACGGCTGGATCTGATCAATAGAGCCGGCGCTCTGGATTTCTATCTCGCCGGATTCTGAATCTATCTCAAGCCTAACTGCGCAGGCTTTCTCGACTTGCGATTTTACCTTGCCGGATCTGCCAATAAGCGCACCTACCCGGTCTACTGGAATCCTTACTATCTTTTCAAAGCTCATGATACTATTTTTGAGAGTACGTCAGATGGGTTTTCAACTGTCAGTCCTCTTTTTGCAAAGAAGTGCGACATATTTTTAATATCTCTTTCAAGAAAGTTTTGAGCATTTGGGTGCATTGTATCGACTGCGGATCCAAGATCAAATAATACAAGGCCGTTTTCCGTTTTGAAGACGTTGTATTCGGAAAAGTCGCCATGCACAAGCTTTGCTTCTTTGTAGAGTTTTGCGATCAGCTGGATTACCTGTTTGTAGTCGCCCTCGTCGACTTCGACTTCGAGCAGAGTGGGTGCGGGAGCCCCGTTTTTGCCGATGAACTCCATCGCAAGAACGTTCTTTGATACCGAAATCGGCTTTGGCACCGGCAGGCCACTTTTTTGGCACTGCCTGAGGTTTTTGAACTCCTTTTTTGCCCAGAGGTACACCATGTTTTTTGTTCCGTGCTTGAGGTGCGCAAACCTAGGATCGCCCACTATGTACGCTGCGCGCTTTTTGAAGCTCGCAGTGGTGACCAGGTACACCTTGAGCGCAACATCGTTGCCCTCCCTGTCTACTGCCCAGAACAAGACCGACTCCTTGCCTGCGCCGACGACGCCGTTTACGTATGATATCACCTTTGAGTTTATCATGTCGTACATCGTGTGCATGGTAGAGCGGTCGAGGACTTGATTGACGACTTTGTCGCTGTTGAAGCCGTCCTGGAGTCTTTTGCGCTTTATTTTCGGAAAGATCTTGTCAAACTTGGAATCATAGTCGTCTGCAATTATGTCGTCTTCAGAGGACATGTTGCACTAGATGCAACTAGAAATCTTTTGGGAGGTGATCATTGTTCTTTAACCAGTCAACTTGAGCAAGTGTAAACCTCCACACGATGTCTCCCCTGTCGTCCTGCTTGAAGTCCCATGGGGCAATGGTCACCACATCGTTGTCACGGATCCAAATTCTTCTTTTCAGCTTGCCTCTGATCCTTCCACGGCGCGTCTTGCCGTCAGTGCACTTGACAAGAACCTGGTCGCTTCCCAAAAGTTTGATGACTCTGCCCAGCATCTCTCCCTGCTGCGGAAGCTGGATGTCTTTTAGCTCACTTTCATTTAGTACCTTACGTTTTCCCAATCACTCATGTAGGAAAATTTTTGTATATAATCGTGATGATTCACATTTTGAAAACAATCAGAAATGGCACCTCGTCGATTACTTTGACTCCATTTCTTGATCCGATTTTGAGGTTGATTGACATGTCGATTGTTTGTTTGCCGACCATGTTGAGAATCGAGCTGTTCCTCATCAGCTTCTCGGCTTCTGCCGCATCGACCAGTCGCTGCCCGTAGTAGCTTGCGCTGATGTTTATGTGCAGCTTGTCTTTTTTGAGGACCCTGCCGAGTAGATCCTCGTCGCAGATGTTTAGCATCCTTGAGCTCTGGTAGTTTGATGTTCGAACAAAAAATCGCATTACGCGTATTTACCTTTGAGTGATGATTTTGCGCCGCATGCCTCGCAGACCAAAAACGAGATCCTGTTTTGTCGCTCTATTTTGGTGTCGGGGCTTTTGCATGTAGGGCATTCGAGATAGTCTTTTACGTAAATTTGCAGCAGGTTGACAAAGTCGTGCGGCTCGCGTCTTCCAACGAACATCGCCTTGTCCCCCATTCTCTCCGCAGGCGTTGCAAACTCTTTTGCCAGGTACTGCAGGACCTTGTCTGGGTCGCGCCTCAGCTTTTTTGCAAAGTCGATAAAGTTTCTCAGAATTGTGCGCTGTCCTTCCCACATCACGTCTGGCGATGGAAGCTCAAATCGCTCTCCGCCGTCGGTTTTTTTCTCGGAGATCTTGTCTTGGATTCTCTTTAGTAATTTCTCATAGTCTGCTTTTGCCAATATTGTGGATAGTTTATCCTACCTATATGAGGCTTAAGTCAAAAAGAAAGGTGGTTTAGCGTTAGTCTGCTTTGCCGATTCGGAAAACGTTAGTTCCACACTTTGGACAAACGCCTTTAACGGCAGGGCGTCCATTCTTTAGCTTTGTTACTTTTGGATCTTTAATCTCCCTTTTTGCTCTGCATTTTACACAGTAAGCTGTCGCCATTCTGTTGGGCTTAGGGGTTGCGTGTATTTAGCAAGAAGCTGTAAAAATTATTTAACTATGCGCTGGATGAGTCTCACTATATCGTGTAAAACTCACCACAAATTTCGATTTATTTTATAATAATTCGTGTTTTCACTCAATTAACCTAGTTGCAATTCCAAAATAGAAAATTTTAGCAAAAAACGATCTCAAATCATGCGATTTTCAATTATAATTATAAACGGCAAGTTTTTGTAAAAAACAAGTTGCAGTCAAAAAAAGGCTTTATCATGACTGGTGTGATCCTCGGAGCAATCACAGCTGCAAGTTTTGCTGTCTGGATGGTCCCACAAAACACGCAAACGCAATTTGTTGTTTCAGACGCAGGAGCCGATCTGGATGCAATAATTGAGCAAAAAAACACAATCTCGGAAACAACGATAGCAGAATTCAACAAAATGCTGGGCAACGAGATAACGCCAGATAACTACATCAGCATTGCCAAGATATCTTCATCGCAAATCAACGCGTTAATCATCAAAATAATGGAAAGCGATGTTCCGCAAGAGTGGAAAAGCAGCTACTCTCTACTTGCAGATTCCTTGCGAGCTCACAACTCGTACATAAGGGAAACAATAATCGTTACCGAGAAGGTAAAGGCCGACCCGGCTGCAGACACCAGCCAGGAAATGATATCTATTGACAGCTTCCTACGGGAGGCTGACAATCTTCTGGCAGACTCTAATGGCGCAAGACCGTCCTAGCCATGCCTGAATTCCTATTTGTAATATTTTCAAACGTTGGAAATCGTTAATAGGCGATTTCGTCAGATATAGTAGCGTTGTCTCTTAAGGATGCCAAGTTAGAAAAGCAAGTAGATGCGCCAATCACAAGCAGGCTGCTAGTAATATGCGTAGATAGGGACAACGATGTCGGCGAAAAGGCCGGAGTAGCAACGCCAGTAATTGGCAGAAACTCATGCATCGAGGCAGCACAAAAGCTCGCACTAGAAGATCCGGAGGACGCTGATGCAAACTCTATTTTCTTTGCAGTAAAGACATACGAGGACTTGGCGCGAAAAGGATACCAGGCCGAAGTCATAGTGGTGGCTGGAGTGGGAGACAGGGGAGTCCAAGCAGACGAAAAAATTGTCCGCGAGGTAAAGTCCGCACTAGCAAACTTTTCTGCAAACGGCGCTGTGATAGTCTCAGACGGAGAAGACGATGAAAGCGTAATTCCCATTATTCAAAACGTAGTTCCAATTGTTTCAGTGCAGCGAGTAGTGATGAAGGTGAGCAGGAGTGTAGAGTACTCGTATGCAGTGTTTGGCAAATATCTAAAGATGATTGCGTATGATTCCAAGTACTCTAAATTTTTCTTGGGTGTTCCAGGAATACTGTTACTAATTGGCGGAATCGGAACAATATCTGGGTACACGCAAGAGATTTTTGCAGTATTGGTAAGCATTCTGGGCGGAGCGTTTTTGATCCGCGCATTCGATGTGGACAGGGCACTCTCAAACTGGTCCAGGCCCACACCTGCAGGCCTGATCAGGACTTTCACGATGGTTGCAGGAATCATCATCGGTGCAGCATCCGTTCTTTCTGGATTTTCTGCAATTCACACAAACATACTTGATCCACAGGTTCTAGGGTCTGGGGTGCCAAACATATTTGCCGACAAGATCACACTAGGACAGTTCATTGCAGGGGCATTACCATTTTTGTGGATGGGGATGGGCTCGATATTTGGGGGAATACTGCTCAGCCACTGGCTCAAAGGAAGCCTCAGGCAGATAACCGATGTTCTAAGGCTGATCGTGCTTGTTTCACTGTATCCTACAGTGTACCAGTTTACGAATCTGCTGGTTTATGACGAGAGCTCATTTACGCTGATTCCGCCGTTTCTTGCAGGACTCATAGTGACACTGATGTCTGCAACTTTCCTGTTCCGCAAATACAGGAAGAAGAGGGGCGGCGAAGTCTTAACGGAATGAGCTTACGTACTTGGCAGAACTAGTTTTTTTCTATAACATCAAATAGTCATTAGCTACTCTGAAGCACAAAAGGCAAGGGTATGAACGGAGTAAAAAAAACGGCGCGATTCCTCTCTGGTTTTTACAGGCTGTACACTCGAAGATTGGAAAAGGAGATCAGAAAGGGTAACATCCCAAACCACATCGCAGTAATTTTGGACGGCAACAGAAGGTGGGCAAAAAAGGCGCTAGAGTCAAAAAAGCAGGGGCATTTCAGGGGAGCAGATGCAGTAGAGAACTTTCTTGACTGGTGCGAGGAGCTTGACATCAAGATAATCACACTGTATGTTCTTTCGACTGAGAATCTGGAGCGCACAGACAACGAGCTGGGGTACCTATACGAGCTGATACGGCAGAGGCTAGAAAAGCTCTACAACGATCCGAGAATCCACAAAAACAAGATGCGCGTAAAGGCGATGGGCAGGACAGAGCTGCTACCTGACTCCATAAACGACGTTCTCAAAAGACTTGATGATGCGACAAAGGGATACGACAGGCACTACCTCAACATCGCAATTGCGTACGGAGGCCAAAACGAGCTTGTGGACGCTGTGAAAAAAATCGCGGCAAGAATCAAGGATGGCAGCATTGGAGTCAACGACATAAGCAAGGATGTAATCGAGGCAAACTTGTACACTGCGCACCTTCCACAGCAGTCGCCTGACCTGATACTGAGAACGTCAGGGGAGCAGAGGATGAGCGGGTTTTTGCTCTGGCAGGGCGCGTACTCGGAGCTCATCTTTATGGACATTTTGTGGCCTGAATTTAGAAAGCTTGATCTTTTGCGTGCAATTAGGACGTACCAGAAAAGGAGCAGGAGGATCGGCAAGTGAGCGAGTTCGACGAGCGTTCTGCAGGAATGCTGCTTTTTTGCAAAAACACGGTCACAAAATTCCTGCTTTTGCACTACCCGTCTGGGCACTGGGACTTTATCAAGGGAAGAATAGAAAAAGACGAAGAACCGCACCAGGCAGCCTTGAGGGAGGCTCGCGAAGAAACTGGAATCACGGACATACAGTTTGTGGACGGCTTTGAGGAAAAAATACAGTACACGTACCAGTTTGACGGCAGGCCGGTAAGGAAGCAGGTCGTCTTTTTTTTGGCAAAGACTGACACGATGGATGTGAATCTTTCAGACGAGCACCTTGACTATGTGTGGCTTGAGTTTGATGAGGCGCTACAAAAGACCACGTACAAAAACGCAAAAGATCTTTTGAGAAAATCAAAGGGACTGGTTTTTAGCTAGCTCAAACAAAGACTGCGCTACATGTCCTGGATTTTTTGAATTGAGAATGGTTCTTCCAACTATGAGATAGTCTGATCCTGAGGCCAGAGTTTTCTGTATGTCTCCTCCCTGCGTGCCGATCCCAGGAGAATAGATGTCCAGGCTTTTGCTTTTTTGCTTGCAATACTGGATGATCTGAGGAAATGTCGCGCCCACAATGATTCCGTCTGCGCGCAGCTTTGATGCCCACTCCAAGAACATCTGGTAGAGATGGAGGTTCTTTATCTTGAGCTCGTACGTGGCTCTAGCTTCTGGCGCGCTCATGTGGCAAAGCGAGATGATCCCCTTTTTGTTTTTGTGCGCAAGCTTGATGAGATTCTCAAGGCTCTGCGGGCCCATTATCGGGTTTACGATTATTGCGTCAAATCCCAGATCCCACAGGGTCTGGGCCGTAACAAAGTTTGTGTTACCAATGTCATTTAGCTTGATGTCTGCTATTGTCTGCAGGCCAGAGTCGTGGGCGGCCTTGTTTATCCTTGAGATTTCTTTTTGTCCAAGGGGCAGCAAGAGATGGAAATTGAATTTTACTGCGCAGAGATACTTGCTGAGTGTCTTGATGTTTGCAAGCGTCTTTGATTCTAGGTTTTTTCCCTCGAAATCGTTTGCAAGGATTAAAGGACTTTTTTCGGAGGAGAGTTTTCGTATTCTTTCTTTGAAGCTACTCATAGCTGACTAAGGGGTGGGTCTCGTTCAGCTTTATTATCTTGATGTAAGAGTATCCGTGCTCGTTTAGGTTGTCGGTAAACACCGGCGTGTTTCCGTTGTGCATCGAGGACTTGAGGAAGGGCTGCTTTGGCTCCGAATCGAGCGTAACGTGGCAGAAATACGAAGGTCCCTCCTCGTTGAAGTTCATAAAGACGCCTAGGAGCCACTTTTCTTTGTGCTTGAAGGCAAACAGCGGGAACGGTGCCTCGTCGTAGCCGTAGCTCAGCTTTGCGAGGCTGGCAAGATCCTCTAGTTCTAGGAGCTCGTATTTTTCCATGAGGTCGTCTTGGTTTTGCTTAAGCGAAGGCGGGAGCTCCTTTATTTTTACGATTGGCGAGTAAAGCTTCGTAGGCTCAGATATTGCGTCTACGACTACTGCCTCCTCTTTGCCGTTTTTGAAGCCATATGAAAGGTAGTGACCCTGCTGCTGTATTGGCACATAGTAGATGATCGGTCGCTCCTTGAGCAGATCCATCTGGATTGCAAGTATTTTTTGGCCGTTGTGCTCATGATGGAACGAGACTCGAGGCACGCGCTCTAGTGCGCAGACTAGGCGTGAAAATTCTAACTGTGAAGCAAGCTCAACGTATTTTGGAGATTTCTGCTTTTCCACAAGGACAGTAAAAGAATCGGATCAAATTAAAGCTTAGCAAAAAATTTTCAAACATTATCGAAGGTCAATGATGTCGTTGACTCCGGGACCAGTGCCGATTAGTGTGACAGGCACATCGAGTGCGTCCTCGATTTTTGTTATGAAGTCCTTTGCCCGCTCACTGAGGCTCTCAAAAGAATTTTTGTGCGCGCACTCGCTGAATAGGACATCAAGCTTTGTGAGCCCAATCTGCGTTGCACTGTTGAGCATGACTGCCCTTTTTGCAAGATCAAAGTTGAATTCCGCTGCGCGTCTCTGCCTGCCTGTAACCGTGCCTACCTCGGACCAGCCTCGAGAGGACACCTCGTCTGCAGCAAGCTCGCCTTCGAGCGTGCCTGTTCCCACGCGCGTCACGTACGACTTGAAGACCACCATGACATCGTCTACTTTTTTTGGGCCAAGCCCAATGTCTGCGCAGATTCCAGAGGCCGTGACGTCCTTTGAGGTCACAAACGGGTACGTCCCGTGCCAGAGCGAAAGAAACGTCCCTTGGGTTCCCTCGACTAGGACTCCCTCGTCGCCATCCAGCGCGGCGTTTACCTTTTCTGCAACGTCCACAAGGTAAGGCTTGAGTGAGTCAATTTCCTTTGCGAGTTTTAGCGTGCGCATGGCCCTGTCTGCGTTTGCAGGACCCGTCCCGGATCCGGTGGTGCCGAGTTTTTCCTTTAGCCTCCCGCCAGAGTCTGCGTCTGTGTGAGTTTTTTCAATTATTCCGCAGTTTGAATCGACAAACGATCTGCTTGAAACTCCAAATTCTGAAATCTCTTTGTGCAACACGTCTGGATTTACGACGACGCCGGGGCCTATCATGAGCTTTGCTTTTTTGTTTAGAAATCCGCTTGGGAGCATTCTTACTTTGTATTTTTTGTTGCCGTCCTCTATTGTGTGGCCCGCGTTTGGGCCTGCACCGCCTCTTACGACAATTACGGGATCATCTTTTTGCGCCAGATACGATATTATCTTGCCTTTTCCCTCGTCTCCAAAAAACCCACCAACAACAATAGTCGAAGGCATGATTGGCTGTCTCTTTTAACTCAATTTAAGCTAAGATATTGCACTCGATCTGAATTATTAATGCCCGCATGAGAGTAAAATCATGTCGCATCCAAACTATGCTGGAAACATAATTGTGAACCTAGCAAGTCTGCCGGACTTTCTCCGCAAGCCGATTCTCAAAAAAAGAATGGACGAGTTTTTTGCGCTTTCTGCGCCAGACCGACTCGAGATGATCAACAACGCACTTGATGCAGGACCAACGATTCCGTTTCCAAACTTTGCCAAGCTTTTTGCGACATGGCTTGAGATCCTCGCGACAATCACGGAAGAAAAAAGAACTGCCTTGTTTTCGGCCTACATCTATGAGATACTGAAAAATCCGCAAAAACTGATTCTCTTTAATCTGGACGGCATACTGGAGATATTTACATCACTTGACAAATCCCACAAGGATGCAATCTCGGCTTCCATCAGGAGCATCATGTCTGGGCTCACAGACGATCAGAAAAGACAGTTGTTCTTGATAATCCCGCAAAACGCCAAAGCCCAACTCGGAATCTAAGACTGCGGCTTGTCTGGCTTGCGGTTGTCCTCGTTGGCAAAATCGATTACGTCCCCCTGAGGCGACAGCACGCCTACGAAGATCTTTTCGTTCTTTTTGAGGAGCTTTCTGTGGTCAGGAAGCGACATGTCGAGTCTGAGCTCGTTCATGACCATTATTCTGTAGGTTTTCCATTCCTCCCAGCACTTGGTGCAGCATGGATACGTTCCACCCACTGCGTCAAGCTGCTCAGAGTCTGGTATCTCGGCCTTGCATTTGGTGCAGGTTCTAGCCATTGATAGTTGGCTTTTTGTTGTCAATTTATTCTTTTTTTGGCAATGAATAATAAAGCAAGTCGACCATTACTTGTATGAAAATCAAGTGCCCAAAGTGCAAGGGTTTGGCAGAGCTTGAATCGGATTTTTCTCTGGTGAGGTGCCAGAGCTGTGATCTTGAAATGTCGTACGGAGAGTACGTCAAGTATGTGGCGCACAACGATGTCACATATTCTGATATTCTGGGAGATTACACCGGAACGACTGCGGGCCAAAATGCGGGAACGCTTGATGAGTGGGACTAGATTTAAAATCAATCACACTGTCTGATAATCAATGGCTGATTTTTTTCTTGAGAGCATTCTGAATCTGGTAGGATTTGCAGTCGGGATGGTGATTGGAACCATTTCATACATTGGATTTCGCAACACGGGAAGCCCCACGCTGTTCAGATTGACGCTTGCATTTTTTGCAATCGGCGCAGGATTCATCATCATGTGGGTTGGGCAGACTGCAGACATGTTCGTCTACAAGACGGGGCAGCCGGCGCAGTGGGTGCAGACCGTCGGCATAGGGGTGCAGACCGTCGGGTATTTTTTCATCGCGTTTTCGCACACCATAAAATCGTTTTTCCCAAAGTCTGGCTACCTCAGATCGGTCGGAGTGGTTCCACTCTTTCTGATTTCGTTTATCTCGATTGAAAACATCATACGATCCATTTCGTTTATCTTGCTTGCGTACGGCGCAATCGAGACTGTAATGTCGTACTTTGAGAGCCGCCGCAAGACTGCGCTTTTTGTAGCTGCGGGCCTTGGGGCACTCGCATTTGGCGAGTTTCTTGGGTGGTACTACTTTGTCTTTCCGCAGTCGGTTCTCGGTGTGGCATCAATTTCTACAAAAATTGGGGGCCTGATTCTGCTGTTTATCCCGGTGACAAAAGTCCCGCTGACCAAAATGAAATTCGATGAGAATCTCTAGTGTTCACGCCTGAATCTAGATCATTACAATAATTTTGTCAAATATTTTTAGCCCGTCAATATATTGAACAACTACGCTAACACCATTTTGCCCAGTATGAGCGCAATATATAGAACGCACATGAAGATAATCGGTGATATTCTTACCACAACCAGAGACGACCTGCCAGACGAGCAGGGAGCAAGCATCACGTATCTGATTCGAAAGGCAAACATATCTCACAGCAGAATATCCAAAATCTTGGGCACCCTTGTCTCACAGGGACTACTTGAGCAGACAAACTCCAGTGGCACATTCAAGTACAAGATAAGCAACGTGGGAAGGGAGTTCCTTCAGGCTTACAACACATTCAACAAGTTTGCAGACAGCTTCGGTCTGACAATCTAGTCGAAATCTTCGTCAGATATTTCTTCGTCTTCTGAATCCTCAAAGTCGTCCTCAAAGTCGTTTTCCAGGTCTGGCTCTGCACTCATTGCAAAGCTACAATCTGATTTTGTTTATTTAATGTTAGTTGCGCCAACACTATAATACGATGCAGATTGAATTGATTCATTGGATCTGATAGTCACATGTGCAAGACACTTTGAGGAAGAGACACAAGAAGAGATACGAACACTCCTTGAGGAGCTTGGTGACGAGTCTCCTCACATATACATAACAGAGTTTTCTGGCATACTGACTGCGGACACTCCAGTTGGCGGCTTGGAGGTCGTAAAAAAAATCCGCGAAAAACTTGAAGACGAGCCGTGGCTGATCAGGTACACCCTAAGGGCGATTCCGGTGCTTGCGACCGTAAAGACCGATGCGGAATCCATTGCAAAAGCTGCACTTGGGAAGGCGCAAAAGCTCAAGCCGTCTGATACCTACAGGATCACAATAGAGAAAAGAAACTCCGAGATTTCATCGTCTGAGATAATCAGTCAGATTGCAGACAAGCTGCCAAACAAAGTCTCGCTTGAAAAATACGACTGGGTAATCCTAGTTGAGATACTTGGCGGGATCAGCGGCGTGTCCATTCTAAAAGACGAAGATGTACTGAGTGTGGAAAAAGCAAAGCGGCACTCACTTGACTAGTATTGCGGCCTTTTCGACCAAAATGTCTTCAAGTGGAGTACTTGAGCTTGCGGCAGAAACATGGGTCTTTGAGATCCCGAACAGCTTTTGCATGTGTCTTGAGTTTTTTGCGTAATCGGGCTGGTTTAGGTGGGGTACAAGATACCCGTGCAGTTTGTTTTGCGATGATCTTTTTCCGATTGCAATCACCGTAAAGTCGTCTGTTTTGTCTAGGCCCACCGTCTTGATTGCATCTGAGATCTGGGTTGTGGCGGCGAACCTCAGCAGGATGTCGGTGTGGATCTTTTTTGAGAGGAGGAGGTTGTGTTTTTGCGCGTAAAGCGAGAGCGCAATTATCTTTTTTACGTGAGTCGGACTCAGAATGCACCTGGATGAGATTCCCTGTAGGACAAGATCGGGGAATCTTTTTCGCAGCGAGTCCAAAAATGAATAGTTTTTGCCCTTTTCGTGCTTGATGTGGAACAATTCCGCAGACGTACTTCCAATTTTGAGCTGGACTCTCTGCGCGCCCCCATGAATTATTGGAATTATGCTTACTGTGTCTCCTGGGTTGAGAATTGTGTCCTGCCCGTCCAGTGCAGACGAGTCCACACCGTTTACTGCTACCAGGATGTTTTTTGCGTCAAGCTCAAGTGTGTTTTTTGGCTTTATTGACAAAAGATGATCGAGCAAGTCTCTGATTGTTTTACTGTCAAGATCTGCTGAAATCAGATCTGTTCCAAACGATTTTTTTGCACCACCCAAGAGCTTGATTGTGATCAATTTCTTGTGTAAAATCTAAATTAAGATGATTCTTCGGCTGCGTTTTCCACCACAATTTCTTGTGGTATTGATTCTTCTTCGGCTGTCTCTTCTTGTGGCTCTGCTTCTACTTCCTCTACTATTTCTTCTTCTTCGGCCTCTGCTTCTTTTAGTGCCTTGGAATCATTTTCTCGCTTGACAAACTTTGTAATGTAACCTGCCATCTCGTTTTTGAGTCCCTTTGATCTAACTACTGCGAGCTGATCGAGAAGCTTTTTGTTTTCTGCAAAATCTGTGGTAAACTTGTCCTTGTGTCTTTGTAGGACTTGCATTGAAAGTCGTGTTATTCTATCCACTATGAGGGGAGTTCTGTAGGGTATTTTATACTATTGCAAGATATTTTTTCGAATTGGTCTCCAACATTGCGACGCAATCATCGTATGACTGACCAAGTATTTTTGAAATGCAAAAGATGACACTTGGAATGAAGCTCACCTGAGCTGGCTTCATGCCAAAGCAGTGTGAAAACTTGACTGGGCCATCTGTTTCGACTAGAATTTTGTTCCTGTCTGTGTTTGAGATGAGAACCTGCTTGTCCTCAGAGTAGACAGATACTGGACCGTAGGAAACAAAGCAGCCAAGGTCCATTGCCTTTGCGAGCTGTTTTTTGCTCCCATCAAACCAATGCAACAAAAATCCAGAAATCTTGTACGATGGAACTACCTCAAAAATCTCATCAAGTGTTTTGCGCGAGTGGACGGAGACTGGTTTTTTGAGTCTCTCTGCCTCCCCGAGCAGCTTTGCAAAGACCTGCTTTTGCCTCTTGAATTGTTCCTCGCTTGATGTGTATGTCTTGTCGAGGCCTATTTCACCAATGCCAGAAATTGAGCTGGAGTTTTTTTGTATTGTCTGTATCATGGATTCTAGGTCGTCTTGCGCTTTTTCTGGATGGATTCCAATGAACGGCAATATCAAATCGTTTTTGTTTGCCAGCTCCAGTGTGGTCTGTGAAGAAGAATTGTCCATCGAAACGGCGCATGCCTTGATGTTCAACACCTTCATGGAATTTAGGATCAGCTCTATGTCGTGTTGGTATTCCGGATCGGAGAGGTGTATGTGGGAATCAAAAAGCCACGCCATGGTTTTTGATCCAAAATGTGGTTTTTAAGTTTGCAGAAATCTATTACTGAGTGGAATTTTTTCACTCATAATGTTTTATCACAAGATGTTTTGATCTACAGTAAATGAAATCATCAGAACTTGGACTTTCGGCAATGTACAGAATCCTAAAGAAAGCAGGGGCAGACCGCGTAAGCGACGAATCAGCAGACGAGTTGAGGCGAGTTATGGAAGAGATTGCCACGACAATAGCAAAGAGTGCAGTTGAAATGTCCATCCATGCTGGAAGAAAAACAATTCGCGGCGAAGACGTCAAGCTTGCATCAAAGACATTCATCAAATCCTAGTAGAAAGTTTAATTGTTGTTGGAGCGGCCGTTTTTTGTTGGTGAGGTGGCAGAGCGGCTATGCGTTCGCCTGCAGAGCGAATCTATAGGGGTTCGAATCCCTTCCTCACCTTTATAATTTTGATATAGAGTTGCCTTGTCATTAGCATTTTTTGTAAGAGCCTTATAGAACTCTGTAAGTTTTGTATTTTGCAGTATCAGTGGTATTTCCAGCCTGTAATAACCTTGAAGTTTCTTCTTTATTCTATGCTCTATTACATAACCATATGGTTTTGTTGTTTTCTTACCACATAGATAATCACGTTCTTTTTTACTAAACAAACATAATCACAAATTCACATAGTTTGTTTTTGAATTCCTTTTTCTTTTAAAGATAGAATTCCGGCAGGAATTAATAATACAAATCCAACTACACCAAATCCTCCAGCAGAAATCAAAGTTGCAATTCCCAATACAATAAGTGCTATTCCCAAAACCTTCGTATCACGTATTACAAATGGAATTACTAGTACTACTATGTATAGAATAAATGATATGGTTATTTGAATAATTATCTGTTCTTTACCCTCAGCTACACCCCAAAACGATTCCAACATATGACCTACAAAGTATATTGCTATAAGGGCCCCAAAAACAACTAAAATGCCCAATACCCCACCAATTAAAGCAAGTATTTGATAAGATTTCATTAGCATAGATTTGTCTTTAACCTTATAATGTTTGTGAGATAATTCAGTGAGTCACTATTATTGAAGTTTTTAAGAAGTTTTCTTGTTTTTCTTATCCTTTAGTATCTGTTTTGTAAGTTCGGATATTTTTTTGTCTTTTGTAGTGAGTTGCTTTTGCAAATCCTGGATTTGTTTTTCAAGCGATTTTATTTTTTGCTCAAGCTCTAAAATTTTTGCTTGTAGTAATTTGACGTCACTAATAGACGATTCGGATTGTTTGGGTAGTTTTTGTTGGATCTGTGTAGACAATGGTAGAGGGATATTCAATCTAACAGACTTTTCTTGACAGCTTCCAAAACTCGGACGTTTACAATAATCAGGTGTTAATTCATAGAAATTAAGAGTAAACTCAACAGGATCTTTTGGTACAATGTAACAAAAACCTGTTTCCTCTGATATGCCTGGATTAAGACTTAATGCAAATTCCCACGGGCAGTCCTTTTCTGTTACTCTAAAGCCTCCATCATCCAATCTAAGATATGACGATGATGAGAATTGTCGGTTTTTACTATCGGTCAGTACAACGTTAGAATAATAAATTGAAATTTCTTCTCTATCATCATTTGTAAGTTTTATTTTGATTTTAACAAGATCGTTTGCCTCTCCTTCTATACGTTCTTGTTTTTTTATGTCAACCACTAGATTGCCCCAATATGGTGCAGCAATAGCGTATTGAATAGTTGTTAAAAATAGACACAAAACCAGTGCAAGCCCTAATGATTTCAATTGACATTGTTGGGCAGCACTAGTAGATTAATTTTTAATCTCAAAAAGTGTTATCTATTGAGATTCTCACAACATGAGAGGCAGAATACTGTGGATATTTATGGCATCATATGATTGTTTGTTATACAAACTTACTCAGAATGTGTAATTTATCAGTACAGTTTGGATATTGATTCTTAACGTAGCTCGTTAAGGAGTCATTACCAAAAATGTGATTTAATATTGAATCATTAATTTTATCTAACACATTCTTCATCTTATCTTGTTTTTACTTACAATCATGCCTAAATTATGCGTGAATTCATTATTTAATTGAAATAATTAGATTTTAGTACGTCAGTTTTTTTTCAAATTTCTTACTTTTCTGTCTGGACTAGGTGTAGTAGTAATTATCTGCTGTTTATTGCGTGGACGATTCCTCTTAAAAACCCTCAATGGTGTTTTGTATTGTGCTATTACAAACAGGACATTTTGAAGAGGTAAGGTTGGAATACACACAACCACATCTGTTACACGACTTTATTCTATTCTTGGTTATGATCATGCTCATAACTATGAACATAATTCCAATTTATTCGATGTGATCTGTACGTCATGCTGTCATAATATGATGCAGATGTGTCTGAGGGTAGATACATCTAACTTCTTGGCATTTCTTTACCGAGTGAAACATAGAACGAAATTTTGAAACTCTGACAATTAATCATTCGAAATATGAAATAATGTCTCACTACACACACATAGCGGTTTGGTGGTATTATAGGAATGAACTGCTTATAACCTTAACTCATCAACCAATTTGATGTGGTTCTAACGTACTGCAAAAATAGTACCCTTTTTCAGCTCATTCAATGACAGATAAATATCAAGACGAATTCGAAGCAAAATGTCATCTAGACAAATTTACACAAACATTAGCAGGACAAATAGTAGACATCAATAGAAAGGAAAATTCTCTTACCTACAAAGTAAAGAAATCTCTTGGATTCATCGGCAACAACAAGTTTGACTGGAAACCCAATTGCCACTATTTAGGCATAAACGAGGAAATCATGAGAATGTTGATTAGAAACAATCTCAGATTAAGGGTGATTCTAAAAGGAAAGGCCTACTTTATGCCTAAGGAAATAGTCAAAGAATCATTTGAGAAATCCTGGATAGTTAAAGAGATTAACTGCTTGAAAATCTATGCCATACCTTTCAGAAAAGCCGAACCTGAACGAAAAATGGTGAGAAAACAATTCAAGACAAGTCTAGATAATTTCTGTGGTATTGCCGATGCAGTTGCTTAACAATTCTGACCACAGAATCTCATATTTTTTCTTGAATCTCTCCATAGAGGGTAGAAAGTAATGCCTTTGTGATACATTACCACGTCTACCTTGCATAAATTCTGCCAAAAGAGGATCAACCTCAGTGGCAACCATGGTAAAGTTGAGCTTTCTTAGAAACCTTAGTTCATATCCAACTGTTCGTTTGCCAATCTTAGTATAGATTAACCTGCTCATTTTAAAGTTAATTTTATCATGAAGTAGCGGGTGGCAGAAAACAGCATTAGCCTTCTTTGTGCCCCTATCCCAAAACAGCTCCATTATCCCACCATGACATAGTGAAGAGTGATTGTTGAAAGCACGAATAGCTTCTTCTGTCCTTAACCCCGATACCAGTACAAATAATGCAAAGATCTTGTATCTATAAGGCAATTTTCTTATCGTTTCCACTACATTTTCAAGTGTTTGTTTTTCGGATAAATGATAATTATCAATAGTAGGTTTTATCGACCACTTGATCTCCTTACGTTTTAACCATGCAGTGAATTCCTCATGTAAGGTTGTATCATTTCTAATATCCAAGTAACGAGTAAGATTTGCCACACATTTGATTACATCAAGCTTCTTCCGTGTAGGAGGCATTGTAGCTAGTTCGTTAGAAAATCCTAGTTTATGATATTTCTTAGAATAAGAGTGAATTATTTGTGCATATTTTTTCTGTTTATTGTCCAGGAGCCACTTACGATAATCATCCCAGTCTAGATTTGATATTAGGTGGGCATAGTTTTGTAGTTGACTGGTCAGTGTACTGCAGAGCGAATCTATAGGGGTTCGAATCCCTTCCTCACCTCTTATCTTACAATTACTTCTCCATCCATCCAAGGATGCAGCCTGCAATAATACTGGAACTGTCCAGGCTCCTCAAACATGTGTGAGAACTTTTGGGCAGGATCCATCTGTCCACTGTCAAAGATTCCATCATGCTCATCATAGTGCCCACTTGTCACCGTGTGAAAAGCAGAGTCGTCGTTGATCCAAGTTACAGATTCCCCAACGGATATGGTGATTTGAGGCAGCAAATAACAAATGTCTGCCTCCTCGCAGCCAGGCCTTGAAGATGATACCGTAATTGACACAAAATTACCATCCTCCGATCTGGTGTCATCCACGGAGTCTTCGGTACTAGTAGAAAGAAGTACGCCTGTGAACACAATTGCTACCACTGCAACTGCGCACGCCGCAAGAACCTTTTTGGACATTATAGGTGATGTCATTACCTGGCAATTTAATTTCTGAGGCAAGCTGGTTATTACATAATAACCAGCTTTTCTAAATACCCGACACACAAGACAGGTGGTGGCAGAAAAAAACGGATTGCTGGAGTACATTCCTGGCTCGCAGTCCCTACTTGTGCAGAAAAAATCAGAGCAACCACTTGAAGGGTTCTCTCAGAACATCAGGGACAGCATACTTGAATACGCGGAAAGCTCCAAAAGCGAAGTCGAAAAGGGCCACAACTTTCTCCACTGGGTCCTAACAAGAGTCTTTGAGGCAACGGAGGATGATGCATCTGATGCGATCATAGATGGTGCAAACGATCTGGGAATAGACGCATATCTGCCGGTGGACTTTTCAGACAACAAGATACGACTATTCCAGTCAAAGTATGGGACTGCACACTCTGAAGAGGCGATTGTAAAATTCAAAGAAGACGTAAAGCGTCTTTTGAGCAAGGATGTCACCAAGATGAGGCCCGAGCTTGCAAACCTGGTCACAAAGATCCAGGAAAAAAATCTCAAAGTGGAGTGTTGCTATGTAACTAACCAGGCAGTCCAGTATGAGGATGATTCAGTAGAGATAATGGATATTGAGAAAATAGTGAGGAGCCTCTGGGATCGGATAAAAAAACCGGCTGCTGGCAAAAAATCCAAGATCAAGCTGGAGGAGATGATACGCTACAAGAACACCGTTTTAGGCATACTCAAGCTTAGGGAGCTGACTGATTTTGTGACAAAAAACCGCGATTACGTATTTGAGTCAAACATCAGACAGTGGATGCAGTTTAAGACAAACGTCAACAAGGGGATACGGGAAACTCTGCAGAGCTCACCTGACAAATTCTTTTACTATAACAACGGAATCACCATAGTGGCAGGAGACTTTGAGGTGCTAGGGGAAGGCACGCTCATGCTGCACGCGCCTCAGATAGTCAACGGGGCGCAGACATCGAACTCTATTTTGGATCACGCAAAGAGGACAAACAATCTTGATGGGAGCATCACGGTAACGATAATCAAGGCAGACGACGAGCAAGATCAGAACAACATCACAAAATATAGAAACTCGCAGAACTCGGTTCGTGGAAAGGATCTTGTGTCTCTGATGGACTTTCACAAATCCATCAAGTCGCAGCTTGAAAACTATGGGTATTTCTACGAGATCCAGGCCGGCTCATTTGACAGCAAGTCCAAGTCGCAACAAACAGAGTTCAAGGGGGATGCTATCTACAACCGGTACCTGCCCGACAACCACAAAAAAGTAATTGTGGCAAAGGATGCAATACAGGCATTGGTTGCTGGAATAGAGCAAAGGCCCACGGAGTCGTACAGCTCGCCTGCGCAATTTCTGCCGCGCGGAAGCAAGTACGATGACGTCTTTAACGAAAATCTCAAAGACGACTACAGGTTGCTCTTGTATCCGTATCTTGTAAAAGAGTACGCAAAAAAATCTCTTGGGTATGGCAAGCGCGGCGGACACAAGACAAAAAGGTATGCGACTTTGTTTTTTGTTGCGTCGTATTTCAGGTTGGTCCACAAAAGCATCCTTGGCACCAAAGGTGATTTCAAGGAAGATGTTGTAAAGATGGAGCCGATTTTCAAAAGCTACAAGCTCAACGAGAGGATTTTGAGGCTGGCAGACACCATCGTCACCAAGTTTTTGGAAGACACCGTAGTCGGAGATGAGATGGAGCTTGCAAACACAAAGCACAATTTCTTTTCGCACCATGTGTGGAACGAAACCATGCTGAGGGTGGTTGACAAAAAAATACTGCACGAAGAAGACGAAATCGAGAGTATCAAAAAACTGGTCAACAGCCTACTGTAGATTATCAAGTGCGATAGTTGCCAGCCCTTGTAAAAATTGCAGGAGGTTTACAATGGCCAGACAACTTATCGCAGCTTTTCTGTAACGCACCGATATTTAACAAATTTTTTCTGGCTACAAAAGGCGAACATGATTTTTATATAGACGACAAAAACTGCAATGTGCTTGATGGACGAGGAGAAATGCGTTTTGTGCAAAGGGCCGATGGAACAAAGGTACATCGCGATGAAAGAATGGAACGTAAACGGGCCTATGTGCAGCAAGTGCTACTCTAAAAAGATCTTTGAGCACTATCCTGGCGAGCACGTCCGGGTCAACTTGGACAAGTAATCACTGAGTGTTTTTGTACTTGTTTACGTAAAGACAGTTCCATGATACGGAATCATCCTTGACATCTTTTTCCTCTAAAAACTTGATGTTGGTGACAGTCTTTTTCTTTCTGAGCATCATGAGCTGAAAGGTCTCAAACTTTGTGCAACTGCATCCTTCCATGTCGCACCTCCCATTATGATCCTCCTTGAGATGGCCGCAGTTGCACTTTGCATCGCCTTTGACTTGGCCTTCACCCTTCTCAGAATATGTGGCAAATCTAAGGTAAGCTTCGCCTTGGTGGCCCTTTTTGAATCTGGCATAGTTTTCGGATTTTGGCAAAAGCTTGAAGATGGCACGGTTGTGCTCAGGGCGCCTTGTCTCTGCCGCCAAGATAAACCAGTACTTGTCGCCAGTGTCCACAAATCGCATCTTGATGTCGTGATCACTCCACCAGTGGACAGTCTCGTTCCAGAGATCGGATGCCTGTTTTTTGCTTGAAAACAGAGGGATCACGTTCATTCTCAGATCAAAATATCTATAGGCCACCCCAAGAAACTCGTCGTACCACTGAGTTGATGCGCTTGACACTTTTGTGGACAATGCCTGTTTGACTATTAAATGATCTTGAGAAAGGGTTAATACCTTATATGGGCGTAAAAAATGCGAAGTATAATGGCCACATACAGGACTAGTATGCAGATTGTAGCAGATCTACTGACAGCTACTGAGCAGTGTGGTCAAGAGGGAATCAAGGTAACAACACTACTTACAAAGGCAAATCTGTCGCATTCAAGACTTGCCAAGTTTGTTGAAAACCTGACCGGCGCTGAGCTCATCAACAAAATCGAGTTTGATGGAAAAAACACATACGTCATCACGCCAAAGGGAAAACAATACCTTGAATCATACAAAAAGTTCCACGACCTAGCAGGGTCATTCGGTCTGGATCTCTAGGTATCTCGCTTCTTTCCGGTTTTACGCTTTCTGTTTTTTGCAGTAGAGTACGCTATTATGATTAGGGCCCCTGCAAGCTGCGCGTAAAACAACAGCAGGTTGTTTGGATCATTCAAACCCTTGACGACTGAGAACACCATTCCGCCTGCAAGCAGAATCATCATCATGAAAAGATACTTGTCCACACAAGTACGCGACAAACAAACAATATATCTTTTCGAGCCTACGCCCCAATATGAGCAAGATTCTGGAACTGATTGGCTTTGCACTCATCGGGGGCACGATATATTCGTGGATCGGAATGGCCGACAGTCCGCTTCGCTGGCCCATCTTTTGGAGTTGTGCCGGGGGCGCGCTTGCAATCATAATCTACAATAGGAAAATGAGAAAGCGCCAGCAGCTGAGCTGACAGATCTTTTGGATCAGGTGATCTAGTTTTTCAACCGACAGATCTATAAAGGAGCATTTTATGGTATTTTCGGGGAGAATGGCCGAACAGACAAGCAAGTGGTGGGAAGGTCTTGCCAAAGAGCTTCAAGTTGACATTGAGACCCAAGAAGACTAAACTTTTAGATTTATGAAAGCCTCGAATGGGATTTGGACCCACGACCTATTGTTTACGAAACAATCGCTCTGCCGGGCTGAGCTATCGAGGCATGGTTGGCTTTGCTACAGAGTTTATAAAAAGCATGACAGAGTCTGCTACCATTGAAAAAATCCATTTCCGGGATCCGAGGGATTTTTGGCAATGATCTTACGTTAAATGACATTTTGGGATTTTCATCCAACTTTGCGCCCCTCATAAAATCGAAAAAGTGTGCAGTGGGAAACGACACTCGGCCATCAAGCGATGCGGTGAGGGAGACTGCAATTGCCGCACTCTTGTCGCAAGGAGTGGATGTGTACAATCTTGGTATGGTGCCGACACCTGTTGTGTTTAGGGAGGCGCGCAAGTATGGGGCAGGCCTTATCATCACGTCGTCGCACAATCCCATGCAGTGGAACGGCCTCAAGTTCATAATCAGCGGCAGAGGCCCAAATGAAAAAGAGTTTGCTCACATACTCAAAGAGAAACCCCAATCAAAAAACGAGATCGGCTCTGAGAAACTAGTCACGTCAGATTATGTGAGGCAGGCTGCAAGGATAATCGGCAAAGCAAGTAGCAGGCCCAAAGTTGTGATAGATGTGGGCGGAGGAGCCGCGGCAAATGTCGCACCAGAACTGCTAAAAAAAATCGGATGCCGTGTCCAAATAATCAACCAAAATTCCTCAAAACGGGGCCCAGATCCAACTGCTGACAACCTCAACCAGCTTGCATCTATGAGCAAAAAGGTAGACATTGGATTTGCGTTTGATCTGGATGGAGATAGATTGGTGGTAGTCAAAGACGGAAAAAAGCAGTCGCCTGATACGACGCTGGCGCTGGGGGTCTCAAAGGCACTAGATCTTGGATACAAGAGATTCTGTCTTAGCATTGACACCAGTGTGTCAGTTGAAAAATACATCACACAGCACGGGGGCACTGTAATTCGCTCAAAGGTTGGTGAGGCAAACGTCATTGATACGATGTTGAAGAAAAAATGCCAGGCAGGGGGCGAGGGAAGTAGCGGAGGATTCATTCTGCCAGAGTTCAACATGTGCCGCGACGGCATACTGACTGCGGGATTTGTTGCCGCAATGACTGGTAAAAAAATAATCGACGATATCATCGAGTTTGTCTCAAGGTACCACCAGCTTCGAACCAAGATTCCAGTGGACTCGAAGCTTCACGACAAAGTTCTGTCACTACTGAAAAAAAATCTGAAAAGGAAATTCGGCAAAATAATCACAATCGATGGAATCAAGGTGATAATAGATGACGATACGTGGGGCCTAGTCAGAAAGTCAAACACCGAAGACATCATCAGGATATCTGTAGAGTCAAACGATCTGGCGAAGGCAAAATTGCTACAAAGGCAGCTGACGAGTCTGCTAAAGGAAAGCCATGGCCAGATTAGATGAACGTCAGATAATAGAACTATTTCAGCGCAGTTTTGCCAACAAAAAGTTTGTCTCTGAAGACGTAGAGACGTTTCGAGTCGGAAAAAACTTTGGAGTGATCAAGACTGACACGCTTGTTGCAAGTACAGATGTTCCACCAAAGATGAAACTGCAAGACGTTGCGCGAAAGAGCGTCGTTGCAAGCGTGAGCGACTTTGCAGCAAAAGGGGTCAGACCTCTCTACGGTATAATCTCCATCTCGCTTCCACAAAAAATTTCCAAATCAAAAATTGCGCAGCTTGCAAAAGGATTCAGAGACACATCAAAAGAATTTGGGTTTAAGATTCTTGGTGGCGACACCAACCAGGCAAAAGAAATTGTGATTTCTGTTACTCTTGTGGGCCTTGCAAGCAAGATCACGCACAGAGGAGGCGCACGTGCAGGTGACATAATAGTGGTGTCTGGCCCCTTTGGGTACAGCGCCGCAGGCCTTGAAATTGTACTGAATGGGAAAAACGCCGTACCAAAATTCAGAAAACTGGCAAAAGACGCAGTATTTCAGCCAACGCCGAGGCTGGATTTTGGAATCAAGTCATCCAGGCTGCTCTCATCTGCGATGGATTCTAGCGACGGATTATCAACATGTCTTGTGAACATGGCAGAGCAGAGCAAAAAGAAATTCGTTCTGAGCAGAGTTCCGGGTGCCAACGGCTTAGAGGAATTTGCAAGCTCAAACCATCTTGATTTTTTGGATCTTGCGTTCAACGGTGGTGAGGAATATGAGATAGTTGCGACTGTCTCTCCGCGCAATCTTGGCAAGCTCAAAAAAATTGCCAGAGACACGAAAACTAATTTGATTGAGATTGGACACGTGCAAAAGGGAAGCGGCGTGTTTTTGAAAAACAATACCAGAATAGAGAATGCCGGCTGGTCGCACAAATTCTAAAGATCAGCCATCAAAAGATGATTCCGACTTGGGATTAGTATTTTAAACCCTCCAATCTTTTGCTATCCAATGTCAGAAGAACAACAGGTAGAGAAATGGGGCATTGCTCACATTTACAGTAGCTACAACAACACCATAGTGCACATGACAGACCTGACCGGCGCAGAAACAGTCGCAATCAGCTCAGGTGGAGTGCACGTCACTGCTGACAGATACGAATCCTCGCCTTTTGCCGCAATGAAGTCATCAAACGCGGTAGTAGAGGCGGCAAGAGCAAAAGGCTTTACCGGCTTTCACATCAGAGTGAGGGCAGTAGGCGGAGTCGGCTCACGAGTTCCAGGACCTGGAGCCCAAGCTGCAATCAGAGCACTTGCAAGAGGAGGATTCAAGATTGGACGAATCGACGACGTAACTCCAATTCCTCACGACACCACAAGAAAGAAGGGTGGAAAAAGAGGAAGACGAGTCTAGATATCGACTATTTTGATTTTGACTTTACAGCCTCGGCTTTGAAAGTAATCTGACATAAAGTTCGTGAGTTTTTCATCGCCCTTACTACCCTTGGACTTTTTTATCATGTCGGCAAATCTTATCTGGATCTGCTCAAGGAGGTTGGGTTTTACCCACAATTTGAAAAAAGTCCAGCCAAACTTTGATGTCGGGTTTCCAAACTCAAAATCGTTTTGCAGTCCGCAAAGGGACGCCATGTCGGATAACGCGTTATTGATGAGGCGTTTGTCCTCGACATAGTCAGTCGAGCTTACATCAAAGACTTTCATCGTCATCAGACTCTGCTTTGCTCAGCTTGTCAGAAAGCGAGACAAACTTGCCGTCCTGCTCTATGTTTATCTTTGTTGCCATCCTCACGTTGATGCCGACTGATCTGAACAGTGCCAGGAGCTTGCCACCGTCGATCTCCTCGTTTATCTCGCCTGAATGAAACAGCTGGCCGAGCTTGTCTATTATCATCTTCGACTCGTTTGGATATTGTTGCTCTGCATTTTGGAGAACCTCCATGCCGCGGTAGCCAAGCCTTGAAATGACAATGTCGCGATATGATGGGGGTTTTGATTCCTCTTGTTTTGTTTCTTTTTGCGACTGGGATGAAATATTTTTTTTCATCTCTGCTAGGCGCTTTGCCTTGAGTGCCTCTAGTTCCTTGTCCTCGCTCATCCCTTTATCACGCCGATGGGAACAAGCTTTGCAACCTTGGTTGCGATTCCAAGCTCGTGCGAGACGTTTACCACAGCATCCACATCCTTGTAGGCCTCAGGAGTCTCTTCCACCACACCATCCCTTGTCAATGACTTTATGAAAATTCCTCTGTCGCTAAGTGTCTTTTTGACCTGTTCTTCTGTGTACTCGCGCCTTGCCTTTGAGCGAGACATCATCCTTCCGGCTCCGTGCGCAGTTGAACCAAAGCTGAGGTTCATCGAGTTTGGTTTGCCCAAAAGTATCCAGCTCCCAGTGCCCATGGAGCCGGGAATCAGGACTGGCTGTCCTAAGTCTCTGTATTTTAGCGGAATCTCATCTCGGTTTGCGGGAAACGCGCGCGTTGCTCCCTTTCTGTGCACCACGACTGGTTTTTCCTTTCCGTCGATTTTGTGATTTTCAACTTTTGCAATATTGTGCGCAACGTCGTACACCAATTTCATTTCCAAGTCTGATTCTGATTTTTTGAACACTCGCTCAAAAGATTTTCTAGTCCAATGCGTGATCATCTGCCTGTTACTCCACGCAAAGTTCAAAGCTGCAAACATTGCCTTTCTGTACGATTCTCCCTCTTCGGAAGTGTTTGGCACGCATGCAAGCTCCCTGTCGGGCAATGAGATATTGTATTTTTTTAGGGCCTGCTCTGATACCCTGAGATAATCGCTGCAGATCTGGTGCCCAAACCCTCTTGATCCGCAGTGGATAAGAATCGTGATTCCGCCTTCCTGGATTCCCATTCTCTTTGCGGCTTCCTCGTCGTAGATCTTTTCGACCTTTTGCACTTCGAGAAAATGGTTTCCAGATCCAAGGCTTCCAAGCTGCGGAGCGCCTCGCTTTCTTGCGGTGTTTGAGACCTTGTTTGGGTCTGCGTTTTTTATCTGGCCGTTTTCTTCGCAGACATCTGCATCGTCTTTGGTGCCGTACCCATGTTCTATTGCCCAGTTTACGCCTCGGACAAGAACCTCATCTAATTGTGAATAGTTTAGTTTCACCGCACCATGTGAGCCGACACCGGATGGGATCGAGTTGAAAAGATCAGTTACAAGCTCTTTGAGTTTTGGCCTGACTTCTTTTTCTGTCAGGTTCATTCGCAGCAATCTGACTCCGCAGTTTATGTCGTATCCGACACCACCAGGGCTGATCATGCCTTCTTCTGCATCCATTGCGGCGACTCCGCCTACAGGAAAGCCGTACCCCTCGTGCCCATCAGGCAACACCACTGCGTGGCTTTGAATTCCTGGAAGTGTTGAGACGTTGATTGCCTGAAGTATGGTTCTATCTGTCATCATCTTTGAGAGCAGGCTTTCGTCTGCGTATATGGTGACTGGAACCTTCATTCCTTTGCTTGGATCAGCCTCGATTCGGTATTCCATGTTTCTGATTTTTTTTGGAGAAAGTGACATTGTCGGTATGGTGTCTTTTTGGCTGATCTTATAAGTAGATTTATTTTTACTGTGGTTTTAGAAAATTTGTGGCGATTCTTCCAATAGATGGCGGCCGGTACGGCACAAAAGAGATGCTTGCTGTCTTTCATGATCAAAAAAAGATAGACTACCAGTTACAGATTGAGGGCGCAGCAGCGGTATCGCAAGGCGAGATGGGTCTTATTCCAAGATCAGCTGCACAAAATATTTTTGCGGCTGCAAAATCAGGCAAAATAACTGCAAAGAGGATCAAGCAGCTTGAGGCAAAAAGCGACCACGACACTGCGGCACTGGTAGAGGCACTCAGCGAAAAATGCAAGCCAGACGCAAGGCCGTGGGTTCACTACGGCCTGACAAGCAACGACTTGGTGGACACCAGCACCTCAATGCAGGTAAGAGATGCATTTGCAATCATGCAGCCAAAGACTGCAAGACTTGCAATTCTTTTGGCAAAAAAAGCGATTCAGTATAAGGATGTGCCTGCAGTTGGACGCACACACGGTCAGCATGCAAGTATCATCTCGTTTGGCCTGAAATTTGCAAACTGGGCAGCAGAGATGGCAAAGCACGTTGAGCGAATCGAGGAGCTGAAAAAAAGAGTCCTGATTTGCAAGACGCTTGGAGTGGTCGGCACTGGCTCACTCATGGGAGCAAAGGCAGTGGAGGTGCAAAAAAGAGTGGCAAAGAGACTGGGTTTGTTTCCTGCCGAGGTCACAACACAGATCATACCACGAGAAAGATACGCAGAATACATTTTCCAGCTTGCGTTACTTGGGAGCACACTTGAAAAAATCGCAATTGAGATTAGAAATTTGCAGCGAACGGAAATCGGTGAAGTGGCAGAGCACTTTAAGGAGGGCCAGATGGGAAGTAGTGCCGTTCCAGTAAAGCGCAACCCAATAAAGAGCGAGAGGATCTCATCACTATCAAAGCTATTACGCAGCCAGATGAATCCTGCATTTGAGAACATACCGTTATGGCATGAACGTGACCTCTCAAACTCTGCAAACGAGCGCTTCACGGTACCAATGTGCTCTATTTTGCTTGATGAGATGCTAGAGACCATGATCAAGATAATTGAAAAGATCAAGATTCACACGGAAAAAATTGACCAGAACCTGTACGTGACAAAAGGCCAGATATTTGCCGAGTTTGTTTTAGAAGCCCTCATCAAAAAAGGTGTCCCCAGGTTTAACGCATACAGAGTAGTCCAACAAGTCGCCTTTGAGGCCCACGACAGCGGAATCGACTACAGCGATGCGGTAAAGGCAAACGAGTTCATCTCTTCAAGACTCTCTGAAAGTGAAATCGACAGGATATTTTCTCCGTCTAGCCACCTTGGGGCATCATCACAGATAATTGCAAACGTAAACTCGTCGGTTCAGAGAACCTGCAAAAAATTCATCTAGACTTTATCAGCGCCTTGTGAATCATCGAGCCATACTGCAGGGCCTTTTTTCTTGCATTTGCTGAAATTTCTGGCACTCCTATTTTGAGTGCCAGTTTTCGTATGACGTGCTTCCTCATCAGGTCGTTTTCGTCCGTGATTTTCTCAGATATTGGCACTGTCTTGGCATAATTTACGAAATCGTCTGATAGCAGAGGCTGGACAATTTTGACGCCAAACTCGGAGCAGACCAAGTTCACAGCCTTCATCATATCGCGTTCGTTTTGAAGCTTGGACTCCATGATCTCTTTTACCTTTAATTCTCCTTCCTTGATTGCGTCTCGATACGCGTTATACCCGCAGAATAGCTCATCGATTCCGTTTGCCGTCACCACCACATCAAAGCCGAATCTTTTTGCAAGCCTGGCAACATGGTAAAACGCAATGCAGTTTTCGTTCCAGGAGAGGTTGTCCGTCTTTATTGCCGATTTAATTTTTGCAGATATCTCATCAAACTCGTTTGGGTCTATTTCTAGGATTTTATGTGGCAGATTTAGAAATTCATTTACCTGCTTTGAGAACTCTATGTCATGCGAGCCTGCAAAACCGATAGTCAGTAACGTGACGTGATAATTCATGTCGGCGCAGATCTTTGCTATTGTCGCGCTGTCCACGCCTCCAGAGAACGCCACGCCTATCCTCTTTTCAGGCACGGTCTGCGAAATTGCAGATACGATTTTTCCCAGCAGATCATCAAATGACATTGTTTTTTTGCCCATGCCCCCATACTAAGAAGTTGCGACGGCAAAATCAGGCACAAAGTGTTTTCAAGTACATTAAGCTTACTTCCAAGTTTTACTGATGAATTCTGCCCGATCATTAAATGCAAAATCGTTACAGCACATCCAATGAAGGCACAGATATCAAAACAACTGCTTGCAGGAGTTTTCATGTTGATGATGGTAACTGCCGCATTGACTATTCCGCAGGCATACGCGCAAGAGAACTCGGATGATAAATCAGATGAGAAAAGATCAACCGATAAAAGATCGGACGACAGAAAAGCAGACAAGGTAAAGCCAATTAAAGTCAGAACGGTTGCAGTTGCAATAGGTGCTGGCGCAGCAGTAGACGAATCAGGCGACATACACCGAAGCCACTTTAGATTTGGCCTTGTGAATGCGACGACAAGCGACGCCGACTTTGCGGTCAAAAAGGGTCAGATGGTGATTCGTGACGATCGCACAAGGGGAGTCTAATGGTTCTTCCAGACACATGGAAGGTTACGGTAAGTGACGATCGAAGCAGCTTTACTGCAACAGGCAAAGTAGCAGGAAGCAACGATACCACATTTGACGTATCACTTCAAGGCTCCAAGATCCGAGATGTAAGAGATGGACACCTGTACCGGGTACAGGGCAAGTTTGTTGGAAACGGAATCGAATACGAGCTGCACTATCTTGGAGCAATATTCAAGAAGAGCATCCCTGTGACGTCCCTTCCAGTCAACTCGCTAGCAGCATAACCTCTTGCATTCCTTTCTTTTTTATTCCAGCAAAAGACCATTCTACAGGAAACGAATCTCTCAAGTCTCCAAAATTATTAATCCAAGCTTGACTGATTCTAGTCATGCGGCCTGAAAAGCTAGCTGATTCGCAGATACAGCAAGAACTAAAGAGCCTTCCAGGATGGAGCATACAGAACGGAAAGCTGCACAAAGAGTTTGTCTTTAAGGACTTTAATGAGGCGTTTGGCTTTATGACAAGGGCTGCACTGCACGCAGAAAAGATGGATCACCACCCAGAATGGTTCAACGTCTACAACAAGCTCAAAGTGGACCTGATGACGCACGATGCTGGCGGAATAACTTCAAACGATATTGTCCTGGCAAAGGTCTTTGAATCGCTAAAGTGAATTCAAGATCATCTAAAAAAATACAGATCTAATTTTTCAGATTTACATGCTTTCCACTTCGTGGAGATCACAATTTGACATGATGCTGTGAGTCATTTTTTTGCAGAAAATGGCAAGTAAGCATGTTTAATAACACACAAAAACCTTGCATGTATGGCCGCAAAGAAAAAAGCAGCAGCAAAATCTAAAGCAAAGAAAAGATCAAAGTGACCTGACAAGGTCTGTTCATTTTTTTACGGATTTTGAAATCGTTTTACTTGTGCAATTGCCAACGGTTAATAGCTGCTACGCAACAGACACGTGTTGACAAAAAGCCACATAGACCACGAATCACTAGTCAAGCACCTAATTGATCACTTCACATCGCTTGGCCTTGAAATCCAGTATGCAAACTATGCCAAGTACCAAAAACCATTCACAATCAGCAGACACTCACCTGATGTCATAGCAATGGATCGTGCAAAGCACCTCGGGTACATAGGGGAAGCAAAGACGTGCGTGGAGCTTGACGAGCAGAAAACAAAAGAGCAGCTGCAGGATTTTTCCAACAAGCTCATGAGAAGTGGTGCCTCTGAGCGCATAAGGCTGCCGCTGTTTGTGGCAGTCCCACACGAGTGCAGCATGAAGATGGCGCACACTCTAAGGGATCTGCACCTTGATTCCAAAGAAAACATCCACATCATGGATTTCTGAGCGGTGTGAGATGCAGCTGCCGAGATGTTTGGTTATTCATATTTATACCCAAAATGAGAAGCAATTTTGCAAATGACAACAGAGCCAGTAATAGTCGATTCGGATTTTAGGTACATCGACAAAAAGGGCACACTGCTCAAGTCAAGAACGGAATTGTCAATATCACAGATGCTGTTCTTTTTGAGCATAGACTACGAATACCAGCACACAGTAACACTGCCTGACGGCAAGTCAGTAGTGATTGATTTTAAGACAGAGGACGGCAAGCTAATAGAAGTAATTGACTCTGATTCCGATATAGAAAACTACAAGATGGTAAAAAAATTCAGCCAAGACATCAAGGTGATGGCAATTGGCCAGCCCAAGTTTGCCGCAAAAATAAAGGAACTTGATGACATAGTATACTATGATACCAAGGACGCGCAATCCGGCTCTATATTCATCGAGGATCCTTCATTTGCGTTTGATTACGCACACATTCTGCCTTTGGTGGAAAAATGCTCCATTTTGCACGGCCACACATCAAACGTCTTGGTGGAATTGGTAGGCGACATGAAGAACAATCTCTTGATTGACTTTGGGGAGGCAAAAAAGATAATCAAGGGAGTCATCTCTATTTTGGATCACAAGTTTTTCATCAACAAAAAATACCTCAAATCCGAAGACCAATCGCATTTTCGGATCACGTTTGACGGGCCTCGTGGTACATTTGATATGCAGGTCCCAAAGGACACTACATATCTGCTTGAGGGTGAGGCTACTGTGGAGAATCTCTCAACTGAGATAATCAAGAACCTCGTTCCCAAACTTCCAAAAAATATAGAGGCAGTAGGGGTGTACATCTACGAAGGCTACAACAAGGGCGCGCACCTTTTATCCAAAATCTCAAAATCCTAGAGTATGGAACCAAAGATCAAAGAGACTGCATGGAACCCTGAGCTTGAAAGCCAGATTCTCAAAAGCTGGCAGGATTCACGACTGTACGACTTTGTTCCCTCTGATGAGAACTTTATAATTGACACGCCACCGCCGTATCCTTCTGGGAGGCCCTGGCACATCGGCGCTGCCGCTCATTATGCGCAAATAGACATGATAGCTAGGACTGCGAGAATGGCAGGCCACAATGTCTACTTTCCAATCGGAATTGACAGGAACGGACTGCCAGTGGAACTGTACACCGAGAAAAAACACAACATCAGGATGCAGGAGACGGAGCGCTCCAAGTTCTTGGAGCTGTGCAAGAGCTCCTTGGATGATCTGGAAGCGGAGATGATCCAGATAATGAAGAGCCTGGGACTTTCTGGGAATTTTGCCAATTACTATAGAACCGATTCTGAGGAATACCGCACCCTGACGCAGTCCACGTTCATTGAACTGTGGAAAAGGGGAATAGTGTACAAGGCTACACGCCCAAACAACTACGACTGGGTTTCTGGAACCACGATAGCTGATGCTGAGATAGTGTACCAGGACATACAGACAAAACTGGTGTACATGAAGTTCAAGATCAAAGACTCTGACAGAATAGTAATCATTGCAAGTACGAGGCCAGAGTTGTTGTGCGCATGCCAGACCGTAATTGTGAATCCAGAAGATGAAAGATACAAGGAGTTTGTTGGAAAGAAAATAATCATTCCAGTGATAAACAGGGAGGTTATCATACGCGAACATCATTCTGCTCAGATGGAGTTTGGGTCAGGCGCTGTGATGGTGTGCAGCTATGGTGATCAGAACGACGTTGCCCTGTTTCGCGAGCTGAAGCTAGAGGAGATTGTCGCAATAGGAATGAACGGCCTGATGACAGAGGCTGCTGGAAAATATGCAGGCCTCAAGGTAAAGCAGGCTCGCACCCAGATAATTGAGGATCTGCAGAATGCCGGACTGGTTGAGAAAATCGAGGAGATTGTTCACCGCACGCCTGTGTCTGAGCGCAGCAAGATACCAATTGAGATCATACCAATGGAGGAATACTATGTGAGGCAGGTGGATTCTATTGAAAAGATTCGCGGGATTGGCCAAAAGATCAGATTCTATCCTGAAATGCACAAGCAGATCCTGATGAACTGGCTTGATTCCATATCTATTGATTGGCCCATTTCGCGCAGGAGATTCTACGGCACTGAGATTCCCATATGGTACTGCAAAAATTGTTCAGAGCCGCATGTGCCGGAGCCGGGAAAATACTACACACCATGGAAAGATTTGGCGCCTTTTGAGAAATGTGTCAAATGTGGCGCCAAAGAGTTTGTGGGGGAGACGCGCACCTTTGATACCTGGATGGATTCCAGCGTGTCGCCTTTGTTTGTCTCAAAATATGGGAAAGATGACGAGTTTTTCAAAAAAACGTATCCTGCCACGCTTCGGCCACAGGCAAAGGACATCGTACGAACATGGCTGTACTATACCATTTTGAGGTGCGAGCAGCTGACCGGCAAGGCTCCCTGGTCTGAGGCCTGGATAATGGGGTATGGTCTTGACGAAAAGGGAATGAAGATGAGCAAGAGCAAAGGAAATGTTGTTGATCCGCTGCCCGTGATCCAAAAGTTTGGAGCTGACACGTTTAGGTTCTGGAGTGCAAGCGAGATAAACCATGGATATGACTTTAGGTGCTCTGAGCAGAAGATTGATGCTACCAAAAAGTTTCTTTCCAAGCTTTGGAATGTATCTAGATTTATCTCCAGTTATCCGGTTGTGCAGAAAGGAAATCTGACTAAAACTGATGAGTGGATTCTGTCTGAGCTTGACAATATGGTAAAAGAGTGCAAAAAAGGCTATTCCGAATACAATTTTTTTGTTCCAGCTGTTGCAGTGCGTGAGTTTACCTGGAACGTGTTTGCGGCTCACTATATCGAAATGGTAAAGGCGCGCGCATATGGTGATGGCTTTACCGAGGATGAGAAAAATGCTGCAATCTACACCCTACACAAGATCCTCTCAACTATCTTGCTTTTGCTTGCACCAATTACGCCATTTATCACGGATTTCATGTGGCAAACGTTGTATTCCAAGGATACAATTCACAAACAGAAACATCCAGAACCAGAAAATCTTGGAGATGTGACTAGTCTCACAAAAGAGATCACAGATTTCAACTCCAAGGTTTGGAATGAGAAAAAGACAAAAGGTTTGTCTCTAAAAGACTCTATCTCAATAGAAATTCCGGACTCACTCAAGCAGTTTGAAAAAGACTTGATTCAAATGCATAGAATAGGATGAATTGTGGGTTTGAATCCCATTCGGTTCGATTCGCTATAAATTAGATTTAGATCTGTGATTTATTTTTTCTTTGGCTTTATCATCGAAACAAAGTACTTGTGCCATGAAACATCCGTTGTCAATTCGGGATGAAACGAGGTAGCAAGGACATTTCCCTGTTTTACTGCAACAACTTTTTCGTTAAATTTTGATACCACTTGAACATCCTTCCCAAGGCCCTCAATTGACGGAGCGCGAATAAACACGCCTCTGGACTTTGTAATTCCGATTGACTGCGCATCAATCTCTGCCTCAAACGAGTCCCTCTGGCGCCCAAACGAATTTCGCTCAACCCGAACATCCAGTAAATCCAAAAGCGGCTGATCCATCTTGCCAACTATTCTGTCCTTGGCGTTTTTTGAAAGCAAGATCAATCCGGCACATATTCCAAATACTGGCATGCCTTGCTGAATTTTCTCTTTAATTGTCTTGATTGCTCCATTTACAAGCGACATTTGGCCAATCATGGTGCTCTCCCCGCCTGGAAGTATCAAACCGTCAAGCTTTGATATCTGGTCTGGTGTCTTGACCTGTCTTACGTTTCCTTTGAGGCCTGCCTTTGCAAGCGCAGCTCTGGTAGCGACAATGTTCTCCTCAACGTCTCCCTGCATCCCCAAGATTCCAATGTTTACGCTCATGCCGTGCTTCCACGCTCTTGCATTTTTAGCTCTAGATTCTTTACATCGAGGCCTAGCATCGACTGGCGCTCATCAATCATCCTCTGCGCCTCTTTGACCTTGTCTGCATCCTCCCAGAATGTAGTGGCCAACACAACCGCACGTGCACGCTCCTTTGCGTCTTCGGCCTTGAATATTCCAGAGCCGACAAAGATGCCATCGCATCCCAAAGACATCAGATAAGCTGCATCCGCAGGAGTCGCAATACCGCCTGCAGCAAAATTCACGACAGGCAGCCTGCCAATTTTTGCAGTCTGCTCCACCAAGTCATAAGAGACTTTGAACTCGCGGGACATTCTGACCAAATCCTGATGATCACCTGATTCATAGATTGATTTTATTGCGCGTAATTCATCATTTACCTTTTTGATGTGAGTGACTGCCTCTGCAACATTTCCGGTTCCTGGCTCGCCCTTGGTTCTAATCATTGCAGCACCTTCCTCGATTCTTCGCAAAGCTTCGGCCAAAGAACGAGCGCCATTTACAAAAGGAGTAGTAAAGTCCCATTTCCAAATGTGATGGGTCTCGTCCGCCGGAGTCAAAACTTCGGATTCGTCGATCATGTCCACGTTTGTCTCCTCTAGGACTCGAGCTTCATACACATGACCAATCCTGCACTTTGCCATGACAGGAATGGTGACTGCATCCATGATTTCTTCGATAACTCGTATACTGGCAGTCCTTGCAACACCACCAGCTTTTCGCACATCTGATGGCAGCTTGTCCAATACCATGACTGATACAGCACCTGCCTCCTCTGCAATCATTGCCTGCTCTACAGTAGTGACATCCATAACCACACCATTTTTGAGCATGTGAGCAAATCCGCGCTTTAGTGTGGATGACCCACGAGTAATTGAGAAAGAGCCGACCTTTTCGCTTACTCTGCCCTTTGCGTTTGGCAGGTCGCCAGACAGTGGAATCATAGAGGTTTTAGTCAAATTTGTATATTTATAATACGCGAACCTTTTGTGTACAAAAAATCTACTCGCTTAGCTTTTTTGTGACGTTTTGAAGCTCAGAGCCCACCATGGTTATGATGGGGGGGATGAATGTGGACGTTGCGTTCTGCTCCGGCCACTGGATCTGCTTTGTGTTTCCATTCAGTGTGACCTTGAGTGAGAACTTGTCGAATTCCATCATAGAGTTGTCTGCTGAAATAGAATCAATGGGGATTTGCATAAAGCCGGTCTCCTTGATTAGCGCGATGTACCTTTTGACGCCGTCGCGTCCAAGTGACGTGGTTTTTTCTGGGAGCGGTGTCCCGCCCTCGGTCACCAGATACCTGACATCACCCTCGTTTGATATGGTGAGTATCTCTGATTTTTGGGGAACCAGTCTCTCTGTCAAACCAATTGACGACTTTAGTATGCGGTGCTTTGTGAACTCAATAGATATTCTGTCATCTGCGTTCGTTGCAGAAAACGGGATCTGCGGATTCACAATCATCGGAATGACAATCAGAATCGCCAGAATTATCGGAACCGAAGCTGCAATCAGTATGATCGGCCTTGCCACGACATTGTTCTTTTGGCGTTTTGTAATTAAATCTAGTTGATACCCTACACCACTTCAAATAAATCCAAGTTCCTAATTTTCTCTACTTGTGGGGTCGTAGCCTAGCCTGGTAGGGCGACTATGATGTAAAGTCATCGCTAGAGGCTCCAGAAGTAAACCAACCCAAACTGATTTCACAAGATGATGTGAGTTTGGAGCTGCAGTGACCTGTAGATCGCCGGTTCAACTCCGGTCGGCCCCACGTTATTTTTAGGCCTGAAAGCTGATTGTGACTGTATCTTCGGTGATTGTAGTCCGGCATGATTTGTCAAGCGCGGTTCTTATCAGGCCTTCCACAAAATGTTTCAAGTATAACGAGCCCTTTTCCTTCAAGTCGTGATGAACGGAAAGCGAGACCTCGCCTTCTGTCTGCTCCATGTCTGCTCTTCCATATCCACAATAATCAAAGTAAAACCTCAGAAACTCTATCACAGTCTGCAGGTTCAGCTTTTTCCACTTGAATAAAATAAACTCCTTTGCCTCCTGGCTTCCAGCTCTGATTCCAAGCTCGACAATCTCTTTTTCTGGTATCTTCGAGAGAATCCTTCTGAAAGTATCGGTGCTGACTTTGAGAACCCCGAATTTTTTTGTAAACACTTCCTGCTCTACGTATTTTCCAAAGATCTGGTTTACAAGCGTGTTGAGGCTGATGCTCTGCTCTTCTGCAAGGTCGCGCAGGGATTTTGAATAATCCTCGTCGATCCTGAACGTAACGCTCGAGGTCTTTTTGGAGCTCATAGGGTCATACCATGACGGTTGCTTATCAGTTTAACCGCACTTGGTTGCAGTGTATACTGTCTGGTTTAATCCGACAAGCGCGTAACCACCACATGGCATTTTCGTGCAAGGGCATCTGTATTAGGTACAAGAGCCAGGGAACCGAGAACGGCAAAAAATACCAGAACGGCCAAAAACGCTGCTCAAACTGCGGCCTCTATATGAGCTGGCAAGAGATAAGGTGCCCATGCTGCAGCGCCATTCTCAGGACAAAGGCGCGCTGATGATTGCAAACGCTTGCACAATATTCCTTCCCATTAAATCCCGATTCGACGATAATAATGTCGAGTGACATAAAATGCAAAACCAAATTCAAGAAAAAAGCGCACCATGGAAGATGTTTACCATGTTGGGACTGGCAGGACTATCGGTCCTCATTCTGACAACCATAGTTCCAATCGCTCACTGGGTGCCAATCACCGTCACAGAAAGTGCGGTAGTGGTTGGTGTAACGGAGCAGGGATGTGTGGTTGAAGGAAGCTACGGCTATCCGGTCGTAGTGAGCGGATGCAGCGCCCAGCCAGGAGAGACAATACAGGTCTCATACAACATGCCAGCCATTGTGCAAAGCCAATACATGCAACGAGTTCAGGAAAAAGTTGCTCTGGTGCAGCCCTGAGCTCTATTTTTTATAATTAAGGTGATCAAACCATGAAACAACGAGTAACAATAATGCTGGACGATGAAGTTGTCAAAAAGATAAGAAGGATCCAGTCAATGATGATCCTAGAAAAACAGAGATCTGTGAGCCTCTCGTCACTGGTCAACAAAATCCTAAAAGAAAATCTCTAGCTTTTCTTTGAGCGGAGCACGTTTAGAGCCGAGCCCTGCCTGAACCATTCTATCTGCGCCGGGTTGTAGGAATGAGCAAGCTGGATCTCGTCCTTGGAGCCGTCTGCATGCGATATGGTGCATTTTACAGGTCTGCCCTGCGACAGCTTGTCGAGCTCGATTAGGCTGAGCGAGTCTGTCTCCTGGATTTTATCATAATCTGCGGGATTTGAAAACGTGAGTGCCAAAACTCCCTGCTTTTTGAGGTTGGTCTCGTGGATTCGAGCAAAGCTTTTTGCAATCACTGCGGCGCACCCAAGGAACCTTGGAGTCAGTGCCGCATGCTCCCTGCTGCTTCCCTCGCCATAGTTGCTATCGCCAATTATCACCCATCTAATTCCATTTGCCTTGTACTGGCGCGCAATGGATGGGATTGATTCCACATTCTTTGTCAGCACGTTTTTGCTCTTTCCGACCTCGCCTGAGAACGCATTTACTGCGCCCAAAAGCAAATTGTCGCTCAACTTGTCCAAGTGACCTCGGTACATCAGCCAGGGCCCGGCAGGTGAGATGTGATCGGTGGTGCACTTTCCTTTTGCTTTGACCATTATCGGCATACCAGTATAGTCTCTGCCATCCCACTTTGCAAACGGTTCGAGCTTTTGCAGTCTTGTGCTGTTTGGATTTATCAACACCTCAACAGAATCGGGATTGTTCGATGGTGGAACGTAGATGCCCTGTGTCGTTTTGAATCCGTTCTGCGGAACTTCTGGCGCAACTTGCGGCGGCTGCAGCTTGAATTTCGTTCCGTCCTGCGCTGTCAGCTCATCAGAAAGTGGATTAAACGATAAGGATCCGCCAAGCGATAACGCAATCACCAATTCAGGACTTCCAATGAAGTTCATCGTGTTTCTTTTTCCGTCGTTTCTTCCAGGAAAGTTTCGGTTAAACGATGTAACTATGGTGTTTGGCTCGTCTCTTTTCAGCTCAGGCCTGCTCCACTGGCCGATACAGGGTCCGCACGCGTTTGCAAGGACTGTGGCACCTATGTCTTTGAGTGATTGCATCTGGCCGTTCCGCTCTATTGTGGCCCTGATCTGCTCTGATCCGGGGGTGACAAGAAGTGGAATCTTGGCCTTGACTCCTTTTTCTTTTGCCTGCTTTGCGATGCTTGATGCGCGCGACATGTCCTCATATGACGAGTTGGTGCAGCTTCCAATCAGCGCGACAGAGATGTCGTTGACATAGTTGTTTTTCTTTGTGTCCCCTGCAAGTTGTGATATGGGTCTAGCTAAATCAGGCGTGTGCGGTCCAACTATGTGCGGTTCCAGCTTTGATAGGTTGATCTCAATTACCCTGTCAAAATATTTGGTGGGATTTTTCTCGACATCTTCGTCCTCAGTCAAAGGATCCAGGTGATTGTTTGCCAGGTCTGCAATCTCGCTTCGTCCTGTGGCCCGAAGGTACGTCTCCATTTTTTCATCATACGGAAATATGGAGCATGTTGCGCCAATCTCGGCGCCCATGTTAGTTATTGTGGCCTTACCTGTGAAGCTAA